>Ga0307507_10000335_pt1 | contig 95678 bp, 15 predicted proteins | sample 7_EM_MG_FD_207223 | JGI IMG/M metagenome (GOLD analysis project Ga0307507, IMG submission 207223) | Populus trichocarpa ectomycorrhiza microbial communities from riparian zone in the Pacific Northwest, United States - 7_EM | ecosystem: Host-associated > Plants > Roots > Unclassified | place...
AAAATTAATATATTTTATATTTTATATATACTTTCTTAATATTAGTAAGCATGCATAAAAGTATAATTTTAATAATTTTTTATTTAGCCGCACCTTAGTTAATACTATACGCTACACGTTACAAAATACGCATTTAGCCGCAATATGCTGCCAAATGCTGCAAAAATGCTGGTAAATTTTTTCCTAACGCTACTATATACGCTACGCTACTACCTGCAAGTTACTAAAAGACACGCCCCTTAGCCCGCGTATACACCACTATACAATCATAACAGGTTTCGCCATGTAATAGCTATATATAGTGTTCAGAACTATCTACAGTTACATTATACTCTTACAATCATTACCAGTATTAGATAGTTTTGGTATCTTCCTTATCTTAGCCTACTTTTGAGCTTAAACTGGCCTTCTCCTTATACACCAACTTCTGCAATAATAACGTAAATTTAATTAACTTTAACATCCTCTGCTTAATACTCGACTTCTAATTAGCTATAATAGTACTATAGCAAACAGGCTCAGTCTATCCTCGTCAATCTATCTAAATAAACAGTTGCTTTACCTCCAAGAGCTTATAGCTTAGCTCGACCATAATAATATAATTTACGCGCTATAGGTTAATAGACAGCCCAATTAATACAAAGGTGCAAAGTAGGATCCACTTAAAATTATTAGTGTTAAAGGTTTACCTAGCCTCAGCCTTCTTAATATTAGACATGCTGGCTGCATAGTAGAGCACCTTATCTTTACCATATTCTTTACACAGCCTATTAAACCAACAAGCTAGTATAAGAGGTAAGTAAGTAGCAATAACAATCTTATACACTAAACCGTCCGTCCGTTTTTTAACATAAACACAATCACAGATTTTTTTAGCTTTAAAGAACTTTGTATTCTGTTAAAAATGGCGGTTAAGTATATTAGTGAACTCCTTACCAAGTGGGTTAGTAGTCCACTTAGCAATAATTAGGTCCTTAAGTATGCAACTCCAAGTTTTTAGGTATTTATTGTCGGACTTAATTATAATAAGGGCTTACTGGTCCCAGTATTAGATAACCTAGGCTACGCTCGCTACCGTTTTTGCGTTAGTGTATAACTCAGCTTAGGTGAGTTGCGGTATCTTAGGTTTAGTATTTAGATCACTACCATCTTCCTCCTATATGGCCAGAAGTTCCTTATATTGGCGCCTCTACTCTATCCTTACTTGGTCCTCCATAGCTGTAATTATAGCCGCCTCAGTGTTGTTTGGGTCGGCCTATAATATAACTAATTTAAGATAGCTGTTCTTTGGGATAAGCTTTTACTAGTTAAACCAGAGTGTTAACTCCCCTCTACGTATCTAAAACGTTAGAATAACTATACAGAAAAATGTAGCCAGTTCACTAAATTTCCTATCTGCTACTACTCTAGCTGGGTTAGTCTTCGCATCCTCATAGAGACAGTTAAATTCCTTCTTCTTTAGCTAAATGTTTTCTTCTTTAAGTTCAAGCAGTACTTTAAACTCTATTCCCTTTAGCTTATCTACTTCTTCCCACTTGGGCCTCTTTAATCCTGCCATAATAAACCGCATTAGTTGCATTAGGTTCCCGTTATTAGGCGTGCTAGACACACCCTATACGGCAGAGCTGCGATTATACGCAATATGGTACTTTTTAACTATATCCTAAATAAACAATATTAAGACTCTACCGGTTACATCTAGGTGGCATTTATCCTAGAGGATATACCTAACCTATATTACACTCTTTAATACCTAATACGTTCTAGGGGATTAGCCAGTTAGGTATTTCCACGTGCTGGTTTATATAGTAATAAACTTGCGTATCAGTTGTATGGTAATACAATTTTGCATAGTGATTAGAAGGAATTAGGTTAAGTATTTTAGCGCTAATAGTTCTGTTACATTAGGGGTAGAGCAATAATTGTTCTTGAACCTAGCTTTACCCCATAGGTGTAGTAGCAAAGTCTTACCAACCGTATATGTGTTATTGTCATTCTCCTATTATTCCTTATTAGTCCACTTAAAAGCCTTGCAGATTTACGGCTATTTGTCCTTTTTCAGTTTACTAAATATCTTAACTTTATTATAGCTAGGGGCAAGAATTATAATCTAGGGTGGGTTGGGGCGCTTTATAATCGCGCCGTCTTATAATATTACACTTACGTCCTTTAGAAATCCTGGCAGGCCTAGGTTCGGCATAAAAACAACTAAGCAGCCTCACTGTGGGTCTATAGGGTACAGCTTCTTAGAGTTGTCTTTACAGTAGTATATAATCAGCTACTTTACTACCTATAGGTATTTTATATCCGGCGGATATATTTTAGGTAGGTAGCGGGTTACGTCCCTAACGGCTTAGGCCTCTTAAATATCCATTACGTTCTAATAATAAAAGTAGTTTATTAGCCATTAAGTAATTATTTATATAGTCTTGCCCGCGCTAGGTTTGTCTATATAAATACCGCCTTCTTTAATCGTCCTCTCTTGCTTAAATGCCTAAGCTATATATACTACTTGGTATAGGCTAAATTTAAAGCCTAATACAAGGCCCCAATTAGGGAGTTCGATTAGGGCGGTCTTAGAAAGTGCTTTTAATAAGATAAGTAGGAAATACTCTAGAGTAAGCAGAAGATCCGCCTCTATTATATACACTAGTGCGCTGTCCAGGTTGTCCTTTCCAGCCTTATAGAGCTGGGCTAGGAAATTTTGCTAGTTAAGTTCTTCCTCTACGTCTATATCTTGGTCATTATTATTAACTAAATCCTTATCTTGGTTGTTATCATTAACCAAATCCTTGTCTTGGTCACTGTTATTAACTAAATCCTTATCTTTATCTCCACTCTCCGTGTCCTTAGAGTTAGTATAATATGGGAACTAATTATTATATCCACCAGCACGTTGCGGCAATTTGCTGTCCTCTGTAGTAATATCTTAAGGGGTATTAATGGTTAGTGATATAGCAGTAGGGTCGTCTATTATATTATTAGGCTGGTGTATACCTGCAGGTTCAGTAATAGGTTACGGCGATTTGCTGTTATCTGCGGCAATTTCTTTAGTACCGCTGTCACTCGTTAATATAGGCTTATAGGCAGATAGGTTACGTCTTCCCTTCGCCAATTACCTTCTGCGCACAACCAGCTCATTATTACTACTTTCCATAAAGGTGCCTGCTGCTGATTTTAGTTAAGGGCGCTTTCTATATCTATTTGGGTTGGCCTTGCAACTATTTAACTTCCTAGGCACGGCTAGCTTGCTTTTATTATCCTTTACCAGGGCACTTATTGCCAATCTTAGTTAAGGCCACTTATTATATCTACCTAATTTGGTCTTACTATTATCTAATTTCTTATATCTAATAGGCTCGCTCTTGCTATCTTCCTTAGAGCTATATACTACTAATCCTAAACAACTCCGCTTCTTACCTTCTCCCAGTTTACTCTTACCGCTGGCTTTATGCAACATTAGGACTTGCTAGCTATTTTTTACACTACGTCTATTGCGTCTAGGCGCCTTGGATTTAATGGCTGGCGGTATATTATTGGTGGCAGTGACTTAGGAGTTTAAACTAGGAGGTAAGAATAATGCTACAAGCACAGCCTCCTTTATGCCATTTTTCGCCATTTCGCTAAGAGCTGCAATAAGTATGCCCTCCAACTATATTGCGAGGTTTTTATATCTCCACGGCGATATATAGATGTTCTTTTTAGGCAGACTGTCAATATTAAACTCTATATAGGCTTATAGTTCCTCCTATAGCTTGCCTAGAGCTATATATAGGTTTCCGCTCATTAGATATAAGACTTAGACCACCCTAACCATTAACTTACCCATTAAGCCTATAGATTGGATTTCAATCTTAATATCTCCTATATCAATTGCGTTGCTTACTGCTAGGGTTACTGGCTAAGGCAAAGGGATACCAGGCAGTGGGTTTGCGGTAACGTCTATAGGCTGTGTCGTATATAGCAGCTAAGGTGGCGTTATCTTGTCTCGTGCTTTGGTCTTTTAGGGTAATGTATATTCACGCAGAGGTAGGTTTTTTAATTTATTAGAGGTACTTAGTACCCTCCTTACGCGATTAGAATAAGCACTTCCTATAATTTTTAAAATCACCCGCAGTTTCTAATCTAGTGAAGCATTAGTAAATTGCGGGAGTTGCTTATAAAACTCCTTAATATGTCCTTCTTTCATCATTATAGAGTTGCCGCGATATATCACGTACTTAGGCTTAACTTTAATCGCGACATCTTTAACCCTCTCTTTTAGTCTATTATAGTTTTTAATGGTTATTCCAAAGCCTTAGGCAATATCCGCATCTTTAGTTGGCTTTAGGTTCGCCTTATACTACACATCCGGCTTTGCCTATAGTTGCGTCATTATTAAGTCGCTTATTCGGTTAGGTACGTGCAATATTACAGCATATATTAAGTAGAAGGTAACTATTAAAGTAAGATAGCTTCGTGCGGTAGCTGGCTAGTACTACACTAGCATAACTCTAGTGTTAGACATAGTTAGAGGTTAGTTATTAGAGAGATAGAAGGTAGGGTAAATAAGGTGAATAAAGGAGAGGTAAAGCAGTAGATCTTATAATTGCCCACACGTGCCCATATAGAGGTGAAATTGGCTATTATTTGCTGCTACTGGTCAGGGTAAATATAGCTAGACTTAGTACTATACAGTTAAATAAGGGCATAATTATATAAGGGCATAATTGTATAATATATGGGGACTACCCTACCCAGCCTATTTAGGGCTAGGTAGCGGTCCAGTACTGCTAGACTCTTATAGTTTTTAATATAAGCGATTTGTTAAGTGCCTACGGAGGGGTAACTAGTTATTACAGCATAGTAGAATGCGGGAGGTTGTGGGCGTTACTATATTTCTTATCATTAATAAAGTTGGTATATATACGCGCCGCCAAAGTTAGAGGGCTAGCCTGCGTCTATATATACGGGCTCCATTGCTGCAAAGTGTTTACTATATAACAGGTAGTATTTCTAGTAGACAGCGACGTATTGTACTTATTATAGGCGTTACTATATTTCTTATTGTTATACAAAGTCGGTGGATATACGCGCCACCAGAGTTAGAGGGCTGGCCTATATCTATACGTGCGGACTCTATCACTGCAAAGTGCTTAGTATATAACAGGTAGTACGTCTAGTGGACAGCAACGTATTACACTTACTTTATAATCACTAGTGTTATTATTATACACTTAAGGGCCTGCTAGGTAAGTCTATCCGGAATAATAATTATCTAGTATATAGGATGCTTCTATATCCATACCTAAATATCTAGTGCTTATTTAAATATATGTCTACCGCAAAAGGTTATAGGAGGTTTTGTATCTTATATTATAAGTTTATACAATTAATAGCATTTTGCGGCATTTTGCGGCATATTGGGACATATTGGGGCATATTGGAGCATATTAGGGCATTTTAGGACAGTAGACATATTGTATATACCTAGCATCCAGCCGCTTAGCAATGTCAACTTATCTCGCTATTTATCTATTTGGTATTATATAAGAGGTTAGTGTTCTACTATAGTATTTTCTGCGTTAAAGTCTCTTATATTTAATATCTTTATTTTAGATCTGTCTAGAACTATATACGGTCTTATAATATCCCACTTCCCACCTAGTACTCTAGCAAGAGATTGTTTAGCTAATAATACCTTTTCTCTTACTAATTAAGGGAGGAAAAGACTTGTACTTTCCAGCAGTGGTAGGCTGTGCTTATTAGTAATATTTTTAACAGATTATAGTGTTTAAGTTTCCGTTCACCTATAATGTAATTAGCCTGCCTATAGTAAAGTGCTTTTACTTTACTACTTACTTCTCTTTTCCCTTACCCTTCTATATGTCTATATACTCGCATTATAAACTACAAGAGCTTAATAGTGCTGGACTATCACCTAGCCTATATTAAGAGATAGGCTAGGTAGAGTAGTCCCCTTAACTTATACCATACCATATCTTCCTCTATAGGTTAGTCTTATTACTATAGATTTGCCTTTATACGCGTTTAACCTACAAAGTGCATAACTATATACATTGCCGCCAAGGCCTTATATATACAATTTTGTTAGGGCGCGCCTTATTTCCTTATCTTTACTAGTTAACCTAACTCTACTAACCACCCTCCCTTACTCCTACCCTACTAGCATCCACCTCTATAACTAGTGCCTTCATAGATTTATCTAGGCTGTAGAGCCTTATAATATAATAAGTTAGCTGCCTTATCTTTAACCTTAGCTATATAATAGAGAATCTATATTTACTAATACATTTATACAGACCACTACTTAATACAGCCTGCCACTAAAATAGACCTACCCACTAATTATTTCATAACTTGTGATGTTAACTACGTCTATAACCACAAAAAGTTCGCTAAGGGCATTGTGGTTTTTAAGATTGCCTTAACTATGGCGGCTGTAGGCTCTAGTGTCTCACAAGGTAATAGTAAGGGCCCTATACTTAACAAGCCTCTTCTTCTAGAGCTTGGCAGTCTATACCTCTTAGCCAATGACGCTTTAAAATGCCATCTCTGTCTATCTACCGGCCATATGCGCGCCAATTATCCTCTTAAGAAAGCTTCTTAACTTTATTATGGCTGCGGTAAGGCCGGTCATCTTAAAGCCAACTGCTCTAACCCTACATGCAATAATTATAGGGAAGCCAGTTATCTTAAGAGCAACTGTCCTTATATAACGTGTAACTAATATAGTGCCATAGGCCATAGAAAGCAAGACTGTCCCCAGCTATTAGATAAGAAGAAGCAGACTTACCTAAACTATAACTCCTTGGACTATTAAACTGTCTTCTATAGTTAGGTATATAAGAACTGCGGAGTTATAGGGCATAATATTAATAATTACATAAGTGGACCTACTTTAATTCAGGTAATAGACGCCACAACTGCTCTAGGCAAGGTAGATGCACTAGGTGCTACCACTTTAAGTATAGCTGCTACCTCTCCCTTGCCTAAACCCCTTAATACAGCCGGCTTCTATCTAGTAGCGGATAGCCTAGTGGATAATCCAGACACCCATATAGAGGATAGCGATTCTATAATAGCCGAACCTTTGGATACACTCTAGCTTCTAAGTAACAACTACCTTATAGTTTAGTTTATTACGCAAATTATTAAAGAGTATATTATAGTATGTGGCATTATATTCTAGGTGTCTTATAAGGCCAGTGGAATGCCTACTTACCATTTATATAAGATAGCGTCTGTCCAATTTACGGATGCTAACATTACTAGCAATATTAAGGTTGGTACTGCTAATGCTACTTCTCTAGTTACTTAACGACTATTACATCTAACTATACTTAAGTATCTTACTCGCATTCTCCTATAAGATGCTATAACCCTATAACTTTACCATATTAGGTTTGTTGCCGCCTTTAATAAACTTATACTAGGTACGCGCATATTACTTAGTGAGTACTTCTTTATCAACAGGGACTTCAGCCTATTTACGCCGCAAATCCACAAAGCTTGGGATATGCTATTAAATAATCCTATAGTTATTGTCTACTTCTTTACACTAGGCACTAAATGGCTTAATAGTTATATTACGAGCCTAAACACAAGCCTATAGTAGTAGAGCGTTAACAATCCTTTAGGTCGCTAGTGGAAGAACTATAATATAAATGTCTAGCTTAGCATACAGCTCTTAATAGAGGACCGACTATTATACAAAATCCCTATAAGGTATTAGTTTAATAGCGTTCTTAAGTATTTTACGGTCTAGTTCTATGCCGCAGTTATAAGCCTTAAGGTTATTAACCAGAACCCCTAGGTACCTACTATTATTCGTCTTATTACCTTTCTAGGTGGCGCGGACTAAGTCTACTACACTACCATCCAGATGGTTAATGGTCTTACCCTTTATATTAACTCTATTATTAATATCTCATTCCTAGGTAAAGACGTAGATAGCCAGGCCAGCTAAAAAGGAGTTATTATTAATACCACTCCCTTTAGCTCTAGCTATAACTACTATACTTTTATCTTTTAACTATAGGTGGGTTATAAGTTTACACTAAACCCTATATTTGCTCTGGAGTATATCCTAAGCAGCAATAACTTTATAATAGTTAATAACCTAAGCAAGGCCCTGATTACGGTATAGGGCATTAAATATCTTATAACTAAGCGTGTCCCTAAGGTTAAAATCTCCTAAGAGATTAACACTCTACGCCACCTATAGTAAGGAGGCAACAGTTTCCAAATTAAGCACCAAATTGCGCTGTCTAATAACTTTACAGATCTCCCGCGTATTAATTACTTTAACTGCAATATCGCTAAGTATGGGAAGAACTTGGTTAATAATGCCCTTAAGGCCGTCTTACTACTACTTAATAAAGAGCAAATAGGTGCCTATACTATGCTTAAATATATAATAGGCGGTATTTTGCTAATCTAAGGCCCCAGTAGTATTAGGAAATTAACTTTCCTAACTGTCTTAGTATAATACTAGTATTGACTTAGGTTGCCCTAGTAGGATCCTGCCAGAATCTAGGTCTTATTGCCACTTAATCGCCAACTGGATATACTGGCCAAGATAATTAACAATGCACTTATAGAGGACTACGAGGCACTAATTACGCAAGGCCATCTCGCTAAATTTCCTATTATCCTTCGCCGCTATATGCGCTCAACAGAAACTAAGGTCTATATATAGGATGCCATTATATAGTAAACAGCGGCAGGCATTAATACTTATCCTAAGTATTTTAAGAAACAGGATAACTATACTATAATTAATAAGGACGCATCTATACTAAATATAGCATTCCTGCTCTACTATATATTTAAGGCTAGTAATGCCACCGGCTTTAATAAGCGGTTATAGGTTATAGATTTGTCTAAAGGTTAGTAGCTGTTATGCCTTATAGGTGTCCTAGATAGTAACGGAAACCTGCATTCTATTATAGACCCTAATACAACTAAATACGCCAAATTCCGCCAATACTTGCACTAATTTGCGCTTAGTAATAACATAACGCAAGACAATAAGATGGGATTAACACTCGCGGCTAATATAGTCATTGTATACCTAGCTAAAAAGGCTAATGTTATTCTTATAACACCTAATATGGTCTTATAGACCCATGCACATTCCATTAGCGCCATACGCGCAGTTTTTTATAATAAGGCTAGAAAGGCGTCCGAGCTAGGCAGTCTTACTAGATTTGCCTAAAGCAGACTATATTTAATCTAGAAAGGTCTATAAATCTAGGCTAGTAACCCTATGCCTTAGGTTCTTCTTAGTAATATATACCAACTAAAACCAATCCTTAGTCCCAATTTCGATGATCCGTTCCACTATTAGAAATCCATCTCCCTCTATACACATCTTCTTGCGGCTGGTATGGATACGGTATAGTTCTTACTATAACATTAATTCATTAAAGACATTATATATCTTATAAATGCCGTCCTACTGCATAGCCAGCTTTAAATAAGCCTAATAGTTAAGGACTAAGAGCAGTTAAAGCTAGCGGCGAGCTTTTTTAAGGATATGCTACGCTGTGACTACCCTATCGCGTTCCTCGCCGTCAATAGTACTATATAGGTAAATAAGTTTAGCCAATCAACGTATAACCTAGTCCACGCTTAACGCGTATTCTAGGTAGCCATAGCGCTAATAGACTTTGGATTTAAGCTATTAGAGGTTAGCCTTGCCGTTCTATATACAGCCTAACTTGCCGTCTACTCCGCAGCACTGCATGCGCTTAAAGAATAGTGCTATGCCCAGCAAGATGGTAGCAAGTAGCGGGAATTTGCGCTAGTAGTTAGCAAGATTAAGGTCTTTACTATTAATAGCATCTAAGGCGGCTAGGTGGAGTTATTAGTATACAATATAATAGTTACTAGTTTACTAAAATTTATTTAGGATATAGCAAGGAACCTTCTTGTAATTACTAGACTATAAGCAGGCCTTATTATTATTAGTAGTCCCTAGGTAGTCCATAATTATTATACCGGCAATAAGACCTTTATAAACACCGCATACTACAAAATTAAGAAGTGGTATAAGGATAATAAGGTATTTATTAACCTTAAGAATCCTAAGCGGAAAGAGAACTTTTAGCAACTTATCGCCCCATTTAATATTAACAAAACTATACAGCATGTCTACCGCTAGCGTACAGCCAATTACATGCCCATTTTATACAGTATAGATGTTAACTTTAATATTACTATCCCTAACTTTACGGGTGTAATAAATATTAGCGGTACTGGTAATTATACCAAAGTATAAAATAAGGCCAATAGAGAGGGCGCCAATAATAACGGCTAGGACGGTGCCGGTGACAATAGCGAGAATAACAATAATGGAGAGGATGTTAGTGGTGTTGGAATATAAGGAGAGTAGTAAGAATAGATGTTATAGATACTACTAGCAGCGAGACCCTTAAATAGGGACACTAAATAAAAGTCAAGAGCGGTAGTAGCTACAGGCCTTTAGCATTTACAATTTTGCTATAGCATTAGATAAAATACGGTATATTATAACACTATATATCATAGCCGAATAGGATAGACTCTTAATAATTATAATCTCTAAAATAGATAAGCGCATTACGGTAAAGATAGCCCAATTTATAAAGTTTAGTAACCCTAATTTCTATCCCTTATAGGCTAGCGGTTAATTAATGCTAATCCATAATCTAGATTTTAAGTACTTAACCAGTTAGATTATAGTCTAGATATCTTACTAACAACCGCAACCAGTTAGCTAGCTGCGAGCTTCAGCCTTTATAGCTAACTAACTGCGTTAAGTAAATCGCTCGCTGTCTACTAACTGTTAAGCTATCAGCTAGCTATTCTAATTAGGTAAGTAGTATAGCTAGCAGAGCCTTTAGCAGAGCCTCTAACCCAGTTTTAGCGCGTGCTATATTTAACTAAGGGTTTGCTAATCTATAATAATTCTAGCTTAAAGCCAGACTCTATAATTAATTTCCCTAGCTACTAAAGCTTTACTAGGGGCTTAGCATAGAGCTCTGCTAAAGGTTTTGCCAAGAGCTCTGCTAGAGAGGCTCTATAAAGCTCCCTTAAAGCTCTATACAGAGCTCTACTAAGACTCCACATAGAGCTCTATGGAAACTCTGCATAGAGCTTTATGGAAACTCCATATAGAGCTCTATTAAAGTTCTATACAGAGCTCTACTAAAGCTTTATACTAAAGCTCTACATAGAGCTCTACTAAAAGCTTTAACTACTACCAAATCTTACTACTAAGGCAGCGAGCTGCCAGCTAGCTGCAGTCTTACAGCTAAGCTCGCTAACTACTTATGTTATTAGCGACGCTGACAGCGACGCTAACTTTTAGACACACTAACCATAACTATTATTAATTACTCTCCGTATAGTACGGGCCGCCTCTATTTTCGCTAAACTGTGATAACCCTAAATAGTATCTAATCCTTTTCTCACTATAGCTGCCGCCAAGGTAACGCGACTTAACGCCCTCTCCTACTTATATCGGGCAGTGCCCCAACCTAGGCTATACTATTGCCGGCATTAGCACGCCCTTACCATATCTTAAGAAACTTATCGCTAAGGCTATAGGTCCTTAGAATAATACTTATCCTACCCCACTAGCTACTAGCTAGCAAAACATAGGACAAATATAATGTCTATATAATTGCCCCTAATAGAAGAGCCTATAGTAAAGGCGATTTACTATACCACGCCTAAATAACCTAAGATTGTGTATATAGATAATAATTTTAGGGCTTCCTAGTGCGATAGGAGGTCTCGCTGCAAGGCAAACTTAACTAAAGTCACTATCTCCACGTAGATTAGATTAACCGTAATTAATTAATACCTTCTAGCCCGCCTAGCAAAACATGTCGCGCTAGTAATAGGGCTAGATAAATGTTAGCAATATATTATAATTAGGACGGATACCTGTATACCATCCTTATAGATAGCCGTAAATACAGCCTGGCCCACCCTATAATAAACTGCCCTTAACAGAGCAGCCCTTAAGGCCCCATTATTTCGGATAGGCATAGTCTCTATATAGGCGGCCTATATCCACTCCTTGTTACAATCCACCCCGGCCTCTAAAAACATCTTAACCAGCAGCTAATATTTGACTATGCGTAGGCCTTAAGGCGTATTAGGCAGCGACACTAGACTTAAGGCCACGTCCATACTTAGGACTGAGTTCGTACCATCTAGTTGCCGCCTGCAAAGTAGTATAACGAGTCGTTTAAGATTGCAGCCGTAGTTCTATATATAGCTAAGCGGGGACAAGTTCTGCAAGTTTATGGCAGCTGCATGCCCCTTTTCTGCATCCACTACATAGTTAATGCCAGGCCGCCTTAGCACCTTTATCTTTTTGCGTATATTTGACTATACGCGGGCTAGTATGTTCTATATAGCCTTATATACCTATGGCGCTAGTGCCTTCTCGCATTCTACTACTTAATAAATAACTTTCTGGATCACCTACTTGCGTAGCAAATCATTTAGTCGTCCGTAAAATAAAACGTGTAAAATACCGTCCTTAATAATAACCTGCTTAAAAGTCTGCTTAATAGTATTAAGTTTCTCCATAGTAATACCTAAGCTGGTAATAAGCTGTATGTCTTTTTGCGGGTCCACAGCGCTTACAGAGTTATACCACGCTATATTTACGGCATACCGCTATTATATATCGCGTCCCATTGTAAAAGATAGTCTAGTATCTTAAGTAGGGAATAGTGGTGTTTAGAATCCTGTGCTTAGTATAACAGAGAGGTGGCGTGACGTTGGCAATAAGTAGAGCCTCCTAGCCCAACGTAACGCGATCTGGCGCAAATTAGCGCAAAATGTAGCAGATTGCGCTATCTAGCGCGTTAGTATCCACGGACATTGCCGTGCTCTTACTTGTAACGTAGCATAAGCTATAAATACTACTTTAAACATACGGTTTTATACAGATGTTATTTTCGGCCCCCTTTTAACTAAACTATAGTAAGTTGCAGCTTAATGCGGTAATTTACAAATAAGCTCTATCTAGCGGCAATGTGGAAAGTATAGGACCAAAGTAAAAAGCATGGGCGGTTTAACCTGTTATAAACAATATTGTCTAAGAAAACAGAAACGGAAGAAGGATAGACACAAGGCCGTTAATATTGGAGAGATAGATAATAATGCACTCTTATACTATTAAAGCTTAGGGGAGTATTAGACAGCCTATTATAGGGCTAAGCTAGAGTAAGATAATAAGTGGTCACTCACACAATATATAGACGATGATGCACTATGCTATTAAACCTTAGAAGAGCATTAAACAACTAATTATAAGGCTGAATTGGAGCAAGATAATAAGTGGCCACCCGCACAAGCTCTAGGCAATAATATTATTAATAAGCTAAATAACAGGGCTGCGGATATGCACTATAATAATAATTCTATAATATTTAATAGGGTGCATAACCTGGCAACAGTTTAGACTAATTAGTAAACTTTAACTGGAATATCTACGGACGTCTTTTGGACTAAAACATTTAAAGAGGCTACTAGCCGCGCCGCGGGAAAGCCTCTAGGACAGAACTAAGGAAATCTACAAACTGCGGACGATACTGCGGCAGTATATAACATTATGCCGCATATTAAACGTACTGGTAGTGCACCAGATGAGACACCTCCCCCGTTTTATCCTTTTAGTAGTAAGGCAGAATACACACAGGTCTTATAGTAGGTAAGCTACAGGACTTCTAACCGCGCTATTAATAAGTGGTTTAATAATATTAGGCTTTAGAGAATATTTACTAACCATTTTTCTTGCCAGAGTGCTAAAGATGTTAAAGCAAAACTACTTTTGAAATGGATGTAATCCAAGAGCAAGTAACTGCAGTAGATTAAAACAATTATAACTATAGGGGACCAGCAGCTGCTGGTATATTACCGAAATGCTCTAAAGATCGTGTCCCTCCTTATTAGTTACGGCCCTTTTTAAGGAGACATGACTTTCTCGCCAGTAAGGCAGTACTCGTTAGTAGGAACAAGAATATACAATAAGCTTAACACGGCAGACTAATAGTAAGAGACGCAAGAGCAGCTACCGCTTAGCGCAACTATAGTGCCGATTATATTAGCTAGCAACAAGACCTAACTAACACAACATACCGGCGGCAAAAAAGCATGGCCGCTCTATATTTTAATTAGAAACATTAAACTACGCGTTTAACAATCCGTAAATTAACCAGCCCTATTACTACTTGTATACCTCCCGGTCTATATACCTAGCAACTAAATAATATAACTAGCGGTGTAATATAAGACCCTTACAGCTATCCTTAAACGTATACTTTAGCAACAACCCTACTGCTTGTATGGTCAAGCTAATAATGCCTACAGCGTTAGAGAAAGCTAGCAAAGAAGGAGTATATCTCCTATACGCAGATAGCTAGGATTAATACTACTTTCCACTTCTAGCTGTATTTATGGCTGATTATAAAGAACAGGTCACGCTTATAGGTATTAAAAGTGGCCGCAAATGTTCGATTTGTTATATATATACAAATAAACGGCATAATCTAACGACTGCCATCTAGCGGCCATGGCTATTTCGTATATACTAATTGACAAAAGACCAAATACAAATGTATCAGGAAGGTTGCGATACTAATAAAAAGGATAACTCGGATTATATTCAGCCGTTCTATAACTTTATATAGGGCTATAATCTATCTAATATCCACAAGATAATGGCGCCTAATTCCTATACTAGGTGCTTAAAGGCCTTACTAGTAAATACCTTATGCACTGGATTAAGGGGCTTATACAAAGTGAAATACAGGCTGGAAAATATTAGGGCCTCGACATCCTATATACAGATAGTTGCGGCCAGGAGATGTCAAATATTAATGCACTTATTACCACCCGCTTCGCATAGGTAGAGCGATTTACTAATATAATAGTGTGGGATAGCTAGGCAAATGTCGGCCAATAGACAGAAAAGATGTATAAATCTCTGTTATAATAATTGGTCCCTATTATAGCACCCTTACTAAAACAGAATAAAGGCGCCATGCTATTTATCTAGGCGTTTGTGGACTTCACCATACTATCTTAATATGTATTATATAACGAATTAACCATCCAGTACCTAGTAGCAGCTATTTATAGAATGGATAAGATAAAGGATGTATTCCTTCCATTTTAATTAAGCAAGGTAGAACTACCACACTTTAATATTCCTAAGCTATATACCATTACCCACTATCTAGAGAGCATTTAGTGACTAGGAGTAATTGGAGGTATAGATATAGAGTACTTAGAGCAAGCATATAAGCTATAGAAGGTATTTTACCGCAGGACTAATAAACGGAACAACTATAAAGAGCAGATGCTATGATATAACACTATATATCTTAATATAATGCTTTAGAACAAACTTAAGCTATAGGCGTTGACTAATATAATCAACACAGCAGACCTAATAAGCGCAATATAGATAATACAACTAGGTCCTACAGTTAATGTATACACACATCGCTCGTATATATGGAACTTTAACAACTATACAGTTTAGACACTTTAAGACTAGAGAATTAACATATCTATCTAGTATATGGTTAAGGAGGTACAGCGCTAGATAGAGATTATCAACCTTGCATCTAAACTGGCCCCCTTTATAAGGGAATACTGTAAGCAGATTAACGGAATCTGGTAAATAGACTAGGACGTTAACCAACTAGAAGCCGATGATAATTAGGTATTAAAGATGCCCCTAAGCATCTATTATAGCGTTATATACTACATTTGCTTTAGGAAGGACGCTACTAACACTAATAAGCTTAACAAGGTGTTTGCTTAATGTACCCTATTATAGGATAACACTAGAGCCCCCTGCTATAATGCTGTAATAGTGTAAGAATATAAGCAGGCAAATAACAGCCTCTATGGCAATAAAGTTAGGAGGCTTTGTCTGCTACTTACAATCCAGGATACTAGGCGATTGGATAGAGAGGGCAAATACCCAAAATATGCTAGTGCGTTGGTAGAGACCCTTTAAGTTTACAATAGTGGCAAGATTAACGCAAGAACTAAAATGCTTAAAGTGTAGAGCATAAAGCCATTTAGTAGCAGGATAAGACGCACGCTAGATGCCCTCCGGATATATAATATTAACTATATTATAAGGCCCATCTTACTTATACTAATGGATATTAACGTTACAGACTATTTCTTTATAAACAACTATAGCAATTAGGATATATATAATACTATATATAATAAAGACTTCAAGTAAATAAATAGGGTATAGGTTAATGCATATATAAGGAAACAGGCTCGCACTAGGCGGTAAATAAATATAACTTAGCTAAAATAGTAGCAAGTTACAACTAGCGGCGCCAGATTGCAATAAAGGGGTAAATTGCCGCGACTATAATAAACTAGAACACAATACTACCACATATTGCCCTCTACGCGCTAGCTACCCTTTACATCCTATACACTGTACCCTCTACCTTAAAAGCAGGTAAATATTATAAGGAACTAGGCTTCTGCGCGGTATAGAAAAAATATTATATAAAGTAGGACTCTACGCTATGGTAAGGCAATCTAATCGCCCCGTTACAAAGCCTAATAAACAGTCAGGCCGCCCTCCTAACTTATTATCACAGGTTAGTTAAGGCTCTTTTCTATCTACACTTAGTAAGAAAACCCTAATTTATACCATAAAAGTTAAACGGGTTGTTATTTAAAGTATATTAGGTATAAGACTCTAGACCATCTAGCGTCTCCTAGGGAAGTAAGGTGTGTATAAAAGCTAAACAGTTCTACTAGACTAATATACTTATCCTCTACCTATCCCGTAGAAAAGTAAACAAAGACGCTATAAGTTAAGTAGTAGCTCCTAAGATAATCTGGATCTTAAAGGGGATAATATCAAGCTCTATACTATAATTGTCTCCGTTAAAAGGCAAGGCTGTTATTAATACTATTATATGCCATAGTATGACCCATTATTGTTAATTTCAATAACGTTATCCTAACGGACAGTCCCGTTTTTATTAGACGAAAGCCTATAAACCCTAAGCAACCCTAAGATATCTAAAACCTACACTTAAAAGAAACGCATGCGTTACTTAGATAAACAACCGCTATAGGATGACTTCGGACAATATATAAAGTAGCCACTTAGCCCAGTTAATACAAAGATATACAGTATTACTTAGATACGTCTTATTGTATATATAATAACAGGCTTTATACCCAAAGAGCTTTATCTCTTTTCCTAGCTAGAAACAAACACAAGCGGTCTAAACACACTAATAAAGCAGACGTGAAAAGAGGTAATTGCTATTACAGACCGTTATAAAGGCCCAATAAATAGAGTATTAAGTATGCCACCGGGGCCAGCGGCACGCAAGGTTCGCAGTCCTTAGATTTAATAGCACTGTGCTAACTAGTTTTCCAGCTATATAACCAACTTAGCGTATTTCAGTGTGCTATAATAAATATAGTACACAATACTGTTACCAGGAGCTATAACTGCCTTAAACTAGATATTAAGGTCGTGGCAAAGGAAGTAGAGGAACTACTTAAGGATAACCACTTTACACTTGGTGGCCCGGTTAGTACTCTACCTTTTACTATACCTAACTAACTAAGGCTAGGATAAAGAGATAAGATTTAGGGCGCCGATTATTACACGCTATATTAAGCGCGTATTCTTTAATACTGGGTTAAGGTTACTTACCCTTAACAAGAATAGTGCTAACCTATTCTCGCCTATTACAGCCAATACAATATGGCTTATATGCGTGGCGATTTAACATACGCTTAAGGACTATAAAAGCGGAATATAAATTATTTATAAGTTTAAAGCCAATGCTACAGTTATAGGTAAAACCATAGGAAGCCTCTTACTATACTTACTAAAGCGTATTATAGATAGTTGGGAGCAACTATAGAATACCTAAAAGAGCTACTAATCTAAGCGTAATAAAAGGCTATATAGGCTACTTCTATAACAAGTTAACAAGATACAAAACATAACTAGAGATAAGATGCTATAGACTTAGTAGGCAATTAGCAATCCTTTTAAGGATACCATAGAAGATCTAGAGGAACTAGATCCCAAGTATAATAATAGGTTTACTTAACAACCGCATGCTATAAGTGTAAATATATAATATTATATTAATCGCGTCGCAACGTTATATTGCGATACTCGCTGTATACTATAGCACTTTGCCACCGTTTCCTATTTTACAATATCCTACTATTTTAATTGTTATACGCGGGCTAATAAAGATAATATAATAGGACAACAGTAGCCCAGCGCATTCGTCGCCAAGAATAAGCCCTAAAACTATATATAAGGTCTCCTTCTTGCAGTATACTAATAAGACAATTTTAATGCCATACAACTATAATATTAACGCTATTAAAGCGCTCCTTAAATAAATTTAAGGTGACAATAAATAGGAAATAGGAATTAATCACCGTATCTTATAGTATATATTTGCCGGCAAGTCTAAGGTTATAGATATTACAGATAGTGCTATACTAGAGGATATAAAGGCCCACCTACAGAGTGGAGATAGATAGGTAATACTAGAACTTGCTAATAAAGAGGATAAGAGTAGAGAAGGCAGCGGAATAGACAGGGAAAACAATAGTGACGAAGAGGATAAGAATAGAGAAGGTAGTGGAATTAATAGGGAAAATAACGGCGAGAATAAAGACAATTAGGGGTTTAGTAGTGTAGTGCTACTATTACAGCGGAACTAATATAAATATTAAACTTAAAATAGCAGGTTAACTAAAGGGCGTTATTAGGCGTATTAAGGTTATACTATACTACTATTAGGTTAAAATGTGTTCTTTATACAGTGTATGCTAGGCGCATAGAATAAGCAGAGAATATTAACTGTGTAGAATAAGCAAAGGGTACTAACTGCGCAGACTAAGTAAAGTATACCAATTGCGTGAAATGGGTAAATACTACTAACCGCGCAGACCAAATAAATACCATTAAGTGCGTGGGATAAACACTTAATAACAACCGCGCGGGAAGAGCAACACTTATCTATTACTTAAAGTAAGTAAAGTATACCAATTGCGCGGAATAGGTAAATACTACTAACCGCGTAGACTAAGTAAATACTATTAAGTGCGTGGGAAGAGCAACGCTTATCTATTGCTTAAAGTGAGTAAGATATATAGAATGCGCAAGGAGGGCATTATACATTAATTGCGTATTAAGTGTAAAAAAAGCTTAATAGAATAAAGGCACTACTTAACTGGGTAGCTATAAATGCGCAATTAGCTGCACCGCGTTATTGGTTTCTGTTAAATGCGGCAGTATGCCGCTCCTTAGTTAATACCATACGCTACACGTTGCAATGCGCGAAATGCGCATTTGGCCGCCAAATGCTGCCAAATGCTGCAAAAATGCTGGTAAATTTTTTCCTGATATATCTTAAAGCGTATTTTAGGATCTACTTCTGTAAGCTAAGGATATCTAAGGATAAGGTTATAACCTATAAAGTTAGCCACTTAGAAGGGTTGCGGGCCAATAACCTTAGTATAGTTATATATATTGGCTACTAACACTATAAGCTTATAGGCACTATATAGTTTAATCTAATACTTATCTAGGAACCCTATAGTAGGTTTCCGCCACCTTAGTAATAGGATAAGCTTATACTCTTTTACCAAATTATATTATATAAGATTAATTTTAGCGCCGCTATTATATAGTGCTTGGAACTAATATATCTTGCCTATAAGGAGTACTATTTTTAGCTTAATAGTAATATAGAGAGTCTCTCCTTCTATATCTTACCCTAGTTATAGCTAAAAGAGGTCTATAACTAGGGCTTTTCTTTTTTTAGATTATTAGTGCAGTTATTACCCTACTTATTTTTTTTAATTAGGTTTACCTCTAGAGAAGTTTTCTCTTAACTTTTTAGAGTATTTTTATAAGGGTGCTAGATAGGGATTAGGTTGGCCCTAAAAGTCTTTCCTATTATTTAAGGTCCCTAATTTTAACTATTCTAGATTTCTCTTTAAAAACAGCTTTTTTAAAAACTAGGTCTACCCTATATTGCTACTAGAGTGCCTATACTTCTAGCTACCCCCTAGCTTTTTACTAGAAGAGGTTTAGTTCCTTACTATATATTTAGCGTTTAGAACCGCTTATTTAAAATCCGTATATACAGTAATCCGCAGTAGGGCTCTTATACGCTTTATTTTGTTATAAATTGCTAGCTTAATTCTAGCCTAGATAAATCTAATCTTCTTTTTTTTATAGATGCTGCCGTCTTTATTTTTAAAGGGCTTTAGATCTATCTATTAAGCATAAGTTTCTATAAAGTTTATAAACTGGCGGAAATCTTAACGGTTTAGCTATATACTATTCTAGAATTATTCTGTATTATTATATTATATAATATATAGATCTTAGGTCTGACTCTTTAGGAGGGTCTATAGCTATAGCCATATAGTAATTTACTCTTTATTAAGTTAATTAAGCGCAATCTAGTTTAGTAATTGGTCTTTAATCTTACTAATAATCCACTATATACGTTCTTTACTATTATCTTATATTATTAGCATCTTAAAAAGTTGTCTACCTTATAAACCTAATTGTCTAAATATTAGATGCTGGGTCTATAATGGAGTTCTAGACTACTAGAAGCCTTAGCTAATTAGTTTATATCCTTTTTCTATTTATTGCGTAGATGACTCTTTAAGTCTTCTATACCTCCTTAGATAGGTACTAGGTAGCCCCTAAGAAGCCCTTAGCCTTAACTAGGTTATAAAAGGACTTATCTAGCTTAGATTAAACCCTACTAAATCTAAATTTGCCCTTAAAGGGTTCTAATATATTTATTAGTGACTTCCTCCTATATAGCTTCTAAGAGCCTTATAATAGCTTCTCAATATCCGTCTTAAAGGATATTAGTATAGGGCTCTTAACTTTCTAAACTTAGGCCTAAGGAAGCTTTAGCTATAAAGGTAGTATTAGCACTAATAACTAGTGCGGGTTTCCCAATAAGCCTTAGGTCCTAAGTTAGTGTTTAGGTTAAATTATCTAAAGGGGTAGGCCTGCTTAGCTTATAAGCAGTCTATATACCGCTACTATACTAATTATAGGCTAATGGTCTTCCGGGAGGGTTCTAGTTAGGTCCCTAGTTAGATATATTAGTATATTCCTCTAGCATTTCTAGCTTAAGGGAAGATTTTAGTATTACCTTTAGCGCTTAGTCTTTTAATTAGCCTAGGTAGGGCTAGAGGGGTTCCGGTTGCTTTTTAGTAGCATTATATCCGTTATAAAGGGTGTCTATATTTTCCTTAGTGGTGGCTATAGGTATATAAGAGTCTTTAAGCTCCTAGTGCATCTAGGTATTAGGGCTTGTTTAACTATCTTACCTAGAGGTTTATATTATTACAATCTCTTACTATTAGAGGGACCTTTTTACCTTAATGCGACGGCTTTCTATAAGGTATTTATAGAGTTTTTATTTAAGTTATTGCAAGATTTTAAGGGAGAATAGTAGATGTAAATAAAAGATATAAATAAACAATCTGGTTCTTAAAGCCAGCTACCCTTCTAAATAAAGTAGGAAGGGTTTAAATATAAGGGGACTTTATAGATAGGGGGCTATAAGGATATAATTGTAGAATAGAATAGATTGGTAAGGGAGATAAATCCTTAAGAAGGTAAGGCCTCTAGGATTATAGAGACTATATACTATGGGTATATATCTCTAGCATGTAACCGGTGACTAACTAAGGGGCATATGGAGGTTGTCCTAAGGGCAACCCAAGGTGTCCGCAATAATATCCCTTATAATAGCCTACTTAGCAGCTTCCCTAAATATAAAGGGTCCTAACTTCTTGCTATTCTTAAATCCCTTTAGCAGATTAGTAATTAGAAGTATTATTTATAAGAAGTAAATAATAAACCTTTAGTAGAAGTTTGCCGTGCCTATAAAAACCTATGCTTCTCTAAACGTTATAGGGTATAGCTATTCCCTAATAGCGTCTACCTGGCTTTTCTCTATTAAAACTCTATTAACGCTAATAATAAAGCCTAGAAAATTAATACTAGTAATATAGAACGAGTATTTTTTTAGGTTTATATAGAGCTTATATTCCTATAGTCTTTCTAATACTATTTGCACGTAGTGCGTATATACTTTATAGTTATTAGAGTAGACTATATATATTATATCTAATAGGCCTAATAATGCCTTATTAATATAGGCCTAAAATATTACTAGTGCGTTAGTAAGCCCAAATAGCATTATTAGGTACTTAAAGTAGCTATACTATACTTAGAATACTGTTTTCTATTTATCGCTAGATTTAATCCGGATTTAATAGTATATATCTTTTAGATCTAATTTTATAAAAATCTTTACGCCTAATAGACTATTAATAAGCTCCTCTATTAAGGGTAGCAGGTAGTAATTCTTTATAGTAATTTTATTTAGCGCCTAATAGTTAATATAGCGGTAAAGGGTTTTATCCTTCTTAGGTATAAATATAATTAGTACCCCTACCTAGCTTATAGAAGGCTAAATCCATCCTCTCTAAAGATTATCTACTATATACTAATGCAATACTACTAGCTCGTTTTCTAATAGGTTATATAGTGGTCTAAAAGGAGGTTCCTTATCTCTTATACTCTACTAATATAAGGTTGGGCAAGGTATATACAGCCTCTCTACTAGCAACATCCTCTAGGTCTATATATTCCTATAAAATCTCTAGTTCCTTAACTATATATAGCTAGATATTCAAAAATAAATACCCCGCGTCCATATTCTTAGGGTTAAGAGTAGTATATATAGTATATACCTACCCTTCTTCTTATATATAGCTTAAGAAAGTCTCTTAATCTTTAACTATAATACGCGGTTAAGGCTTCCAGTATTAATATAAGGCGGAAGGCCAGTTAATATCTGGAGTAACTTAGTAAAGCTATAGGTATCCTAAAATAAGATTATACCCCTTAATTTCTACAGCGCAGAAGCGTATCTCCTATATATCCTATAGACTATTACGGTCCTAGCTGGCTATAGGAAAAGTCTACTCCCTATAGCATGGAATCCGGTGGCTTATAATACTTTAAATAGTATATATCTATAAGCTACTAAGGTCCAAATCTAATTCTTTTACTAGTAATTAGGAAATAAACCCTATATTTGCGCTACTATCTATAAGGTAGTTTCGCGTCACCTATTTATTATTAACTTTAATAGAGATAGGAATAACCATATGGTAGTTTACTTCCTCCTTCTTTTACTAGCCTAGTATAAGGGAGTAAAGATCTACTAGGCTCTCTCTTTTCCTAATTAAGCTAACTTATACTTCTTATAACCTTCCTTATAATAGTTAAAGCAGATAATTAGCTTTTCCCCCCTATACAGATTAGGTTTCCAACTATTATTATTCTAGGGTTAACTAGCGTTGCTCTAGGGCTGCAAGGCCTACTTGCATTATCCTTTTATAGAGTAATTAGGTTAGAATCAGCCCCTATTATTAAAGCTAGGTCTAGTCTTACGCTCTTTATTATTAGCGTCTTATTCCTTTTACTTCCCTAAATAGTCTCTTTTAGTATTCTTAATCCAAGTAGCTTTAAAAATAAGCTTTTCTTAAGAAGTAGGAATTTCGCCCTTCTCTTATATGGCCTGTTAAATCTTAGGTTATAGCTTAGCGAGTAGCTAGTAAAGTTATATAGCGTTATCCTATAGATTTAAGTAGGGTATATTATTTTCTAGCTCTTCTAAGTAGTTTATAAACTAGACTACGCTCTAGCTATCTCGCTGTTTGGTGTTATAGAATCGCTAATTATAATCTATCCCTTAATTAGTAAGGTCTTAGACCTAATTAACTAACTAGGACTTAAATTTACTAAATTTAAGGGGTATAGTAAGTTTCTTCTTATAGCGTATCTATAAACTCTTAATAGTGCCACGCAGGAAGGTAGAAGTAATTAGTGTCTAATTATACTTATTGTCATAAAGTAAGCATAAGCGGTGATAATATATAGCGAAGTAGATATTATTAAGCTATATATATAAACTGCGTAATAAAGTTAAGACGTTATATAAGGAGAGAAGGTAAGGAAACGGGGAGAAAGGGTATATATTATAAATTTAGTTACTTAGTTAATATATATACGGAGCAGAATAGGATTTAAGTAGCGGTCCTAGCAGAACTTAGTAGGATTTAGCGGACTTGGTAGAATATAGCAGAATGCGGCAGATTGCCGTTAGATTACTATTATATTGCCATAGATTGCTATTAGATTACTATTTCGTGGTTAGTCTTTTCTTACTACATTAGTAGAAATAGGTAGACGTATATAAGGTGTTATAAAGGTGTCTCGTAATAGCTATTAAAGTAACGTTTTAAATCTAGCTAAAATATTGTTTTGTATTAATGGATAAGATAATTATAGTTTTAGAGACTATTATCCTTATACTCGTCTAATTCTTTTATGCAGAATTTAGGCTTTTCTAATATTGTAGTATAGTATAGCGTTATACCGTTATGTCTACTTTATGTCTAGGATGTCTATACTTCTCCTATTTATCCTTACAATTATTCTTAGTAGTTTTAATATGCTTATCTTAATTATATCTCTAACTCTTATATTTTTTTATAGGGTCTTACATAGTAACCGCTCTAATAACTCCCTAGTAGTAATTATTCCTAAGGGCCTTATAAAGTTAAATGGACTAGCCGTGGCTTCTTAGTCTACTCCTTTATAAGTAGAGGGAATGCGCTTCTCTAGGAAGACTCTGCCATCCTCTTATAGTAAGAGCGTTGCTTTAGGGGGTAAAGGAGTATGGCCTATTATTACTAATTAATAGCTGTACGTTCCTAACGGATTATAAGCAATTAAAATTATAAGAGGCCAGCCTAACTAGAACGTATAATTATCTAATCAACAATATTATAGGTAAGTGGAAGGTAAGTTAAAGGTAAGTTAGAGGTAAAATAAGTTTTATATATTAAAGGACAAATACTTCTAACCACTTCTATTTAGAGACTAATTACTAGTTCTTTTCTATAGGAGAACCAGCTTCCTATATAATCCTTCTAAGATACTAGTAAAACCCTTCGCCCCTATCTATTTAACTATATCTTCTTTAGGATATAAATGGGACATTAATAAAACCTTCTACTATCTTATCTAATATATACCTCCTAGGGGATTCCGTTATAATTACTTCCCTAAAGGTAAAGCTTATTAGAAGAGTAAGTAGGATAATAGTCGCACTAACCTAAAAAAAAGAAAAGCCCTAGTTACGGACCTCTCCTAGCTATAACTAGGGTAAGATATAGAAGGGAGGACCCTTTATATTACTTTTAAGCTAGAAATAATACTCCCTATAGGCGAGGTATATTAGTTCTAAGTACTATATAATAGCGGCGCTAAAATTAACCTTATACGGTATAACTTAGCAAAAGAGTATAAGCCTATCCTATTGCTAAGGTAGCAAAAACCTATTATATGCTTCCTAGATAAGTATTAGATTAAACTATATAGTACGTATAAGCTTATAGTGTTAGTAGCCAATATATATAACTATACTAAGGTAGTCGGCCCGTAACCCTTCTGGGTAGCTAACTTTACAGATTATAACCTTATTTTTAGATACCCTTAGCTTATAGAAGTAGATCCTAAGATATATTTTAAAACAGGAACCTTTAAATAGTAAAACAATAAAAAATTAGAAGGGCGTATATTACTAATAAGTCTTAAATACATTCTAGAGGATATAGAGTTAGGTAAAATAGTATATATTCTATACCTAAAGGAGTATTAAATCTAATCCTTATTCTATAGTAATATGGGTATAGAGCCTAGTATAGGCAATGGCCCTTCTATAATGGATACCCTATAGGGAACTACTAAATAGGTCGCGGAGATATTACAGGGAGGTAGCGATCTTAAAGATCTTATAAGATACTTCTACTGCTACGGGTTACTATAGCTTAAGTAATACGTAGAGAGTATACTATAGTACCTTAAGCGCTGCGTTAAAGAATTCCCTATCTTCTACTAGCTACTATATATAACTGTTTAATATATAGTAGCTATAATATACAAATAACCGCTATAGCGTATAACGCTGCCTATAAGCGTCCTAAGGGAGCTTTAGAGCCTACCTAATAATAATATGGAGGACGAGCGCGACCCCAACCTATTAAATATTCTATTAGGCCTAAGGGACTTACTAAGGGTATTCTTAGGTAGGTAAGCTAGAGTCCTTATGCAGAACTCGGAATATAACTACATAATTAATTAAGAAGAGGGTAAATAACCCCTAAAACTTTCTATCTATAACCTCTCTTATAAAGAGCTTAAAATCCTATAGAAATACCTTAATAGTTTAATGGAAAAGGGATAGATCTAGCCTAATAAGTTGCTGGCGGACGTACTAATCCTCTTTATCCTAAAACTAGATAGAACTATAAGGCTATATATAGACTATCGCGGTCTTAATAAAGTAATATTTAAGAACCATTACCTACTACTACTAGTTAGTAAAATGCTAGATTAACTATTTAAGGTAAAGATCTTTATAAAGCTGGATCGATAAGACACCTATTATAGGCTTTGTATTAAAAAAGGGGATAAGTAGAAAACTGCTTTTAAAACCTAATACGGCCACTTTAAGTATCTAGTAATGCCTTTTAGGTTAGCTAATACGCCTATAATATTTTAGTTATATATTTATAGTCCTTAGGGGGTCTAGTCGATTATATATATATTATTTATTTAGATAATATCTTAATCTATTTAAAAGATAAGGATTAATATAAATAGCACGTCCGCGAAGTGCTAGAATGCTTAGATAAATAGTGCCTCTACGCTAAGGTACTAAAGTATATCTTTAATACTCAGTAGGTTAAGTTCCTAGGTTATATTATAACGCCAATAGGCATAGTTATAGACCTAGTACGGGTATAGATAATCTAAGAGTGACCAGAGCTAGAGAGCTACTAGAATGTTTAAGTGTTCCTAGGCTTTGCTAATTTTTATAGGCGCTTTACCTATAACTACTTAGACGTTACTTAGTACCTACCTAACTATATTATAAAAGCTCCCTAAGGCCTAGCCTAAGTAGTAAAAGGCTTAAAGGTAGAAAGGAAGAAAACTAAGAAGGGATTAACTAAATAGAATAGACTATAGATATAGCCCGGAAAGGTATAGGAGGCCTTTTAGAAACTACGCGTAAAGTTTATAAAAGCTCTATTACTACGGTATTTTAACCTATATTAACTACTAATAATAGTTACTAATGTATTAAATTTCGCTCTTGCTAGTATCCTACTATAACCTAATAGGGATCTAAACGCTACCAAACTCTACTAGAGACTAGTAGCATTCTATAGCAGAAAATTCTAGGGGCCTAAAGTTAGGTATTATACCTATAATAAGGAACTACTAGCTATAGTCAACTACTTTAAATAGTAGCGATATTACCTTAAGCATGCGAGCTATACTACTTATATACTCTTAGATTATTATAATCTACGCTACTTTATAACTATAAAGGAGCTTATAACTTAGTAAGCTAAATCGGCAGAGGAGCTTATATAATTTTATTTTAAGATTAAATATAAGCTAGGGGAAAGTAACCCTACTAAATAACTGTTATAACGGCTAGACTATACTAAAGGTTTTAAAATAGGAGACGGAAAGTAGATAATAGATATCTTACTCCTTATATTATAGAATAAGCTCTATATATTAAGTCATAGGTAATATAAACCCTATTAGTATCTAGTAATATTCCAGCTAGTACCTAGTCCGTTTCTAATAAGTGTTACGGACGCTTTAAGTACGATGTTACAACTACTTAGAGAAGAGTCGGAGGAAGCTAGTTGGTTGATACAGGCACGGTCCAGAATAGATCCGGTGGAACTATGTAACAAGGAATAGTAACCGAGGTCACGTGGCGTTAAACGTATTAACTGTGTTAAACGGAAGGGATGTTACGTTTAATACAGACAACACATACCTTACGTATAAGGGAGGATTTCTTAGGAGTACGGTTGTGTATTTAAAGGACCTCAGTCTCTACCATAGATAGTTCTCTCCTTATAGTGAATCTTAGAATACAATTAAAGTTAGTCTATTAGGCAACCACTCTACTAGTTATTATTATATTATTAAATTATTCTTACCTATATACCCCGCCTAATAATAGAACCCACCATAGTTACTGCTATAAGGTTCTGTTACACATTTACTACTAAGGTTACGGTATTAAATAAAGTCGAATAATATGCTACCTAAAGCACCAGTTACAACGCCGTTAATGGTAGCCACAACCTCAAGCGCAGGAGGAGATACTAGTATAGTAGGCACGGATTCTTAGTTAATTACGCAAAGTTAGTTACAAGAAATGGTTAATTACTTATAGGACAATAATAGGATACTTAAAGAACGCATTAATAGAATTAGAGCAGTAAAGATTAAGTTACCTTTAATTAAATGGTTCTTAGGAGAGAAGTTAAAGCTTAAAGGATTTCTTATATAGATATACTTTAAGGTTATATAGGAAGGAGCGAAGTTAGCAATATTGTTAGATTAAGTAGCCTATACAGGATTGTTCCTAACGGGGAGGGCACTTAAGTGGTTTAAACTATATCTCACAGAGATATAGGCTAATAGCATAATAACTACTAACCAGGACGTACGGTATATGTTTACCAGTTAGAACGGGTTCACAGAATAGTTAACACAGATATTTAGAGACCTAGAGGCAACAACCACAGTGGAATGAAAGCTTTAGAACTTAGTATAACACACTTTAGCAATTAAGTATATAACGCAGTTTTAAACGCTAGCCATATAGGCTAAGTGAAATAATAAGGCGCTTATAGCACAGTATAAATAGGGACTTAAGGCTAAAGTCCAGGACGTAATTATCCTAATAGAAGATGCGGATACTCTAAAAGAGTTAATAGATTAGTTAATAAAGATTAATAATAGGATCTACCAAAGAGAATAGGCTAAAAAGGGTTAAGACAGAGTTCCACAGTTATATAAGATATAGAGTACGTAACGACTAACACAGAGTTAAAAACTATAGAATGGCGTAGAGCTAATAGACCTAAGCGGTACTAAAGAAACCTAAAGATAGGAAAAGAAACTATAGAAACCTAGAGGTTAAGGATCTAGTAATTAAAGGACTAAGGAGTAGAGGCCAAACTAGGGATCTTAGCAGCAGAAGATGTTTAGGCGGACTCTACAGCAAAGTTAGTGGTTTAGAGATGGAGCTTGCATAAATTACAGAAAATAGGGTTATTTTACTAGAGACTATAGAGGTAGTTAAAGCAATTATACGGTAAAGGGAACCAGACTAGCAGAAAACACATATATATAGAGAGATAATAGTGCACTGCAAGGAATAAAAGAGTGTTTAATTAATAGTTTTGCGTTTTGTTATAATAACGCATGCCGAATTTATAAGGACGCCAAGTACGGCGTAAGCTATTGGCCGTAGGAGCTATTATTATCTAAGTTTAGAGGAACTAATAAACCAGCTTATAGATTAGATATTAAAGACAATAAATTTAACATAGGTAAAGAATTTACTAATAATAAAGCAATAAAGGCAGCTTACTAGGAGCAAGCAGACCTTGGAAAAGTTAAAATAGAAGTAGAGACTAAGACCATTACAGAATAAGGTTTAGTAACGGGTATTATAACACTATTGGATATAATTTCCGTCGCTTTACAAGATAATAGAAGTAACGTTTAAAAGAAACTAAGCAAGTAGATAACTACTAGTGCTAGCTCATTATTTAATAAAGGCAAAAGGCCACAGGTCCAAGACTCTTATAATAAGATAAGGAAGGCTCTAGACTTACAAAACACAATAAGAATAGCTTAAAAGCCCATAACGGACGAAAACCAATAGGAAAGGGCAGCAACTCAGTTTATAGACAAACAAATAAGTATAGGACGCAAGTTTAAGAACTACAAGTTTGGGGAACAAATAAAAACGTTAACGGTTCTAGGTAAATGTAGTATTTAGCCTAAAGATCGAAAAGTTAATATAGGGATTAAGAAGTAAGACGACTTTAAAGACCTAGCTATAAGACGTAGAAAACAAGAAACTATAGATAAGTTTAGAGCAAGAATTATCGCATAGTAAGAGCAGAAACTAGATAGGAGATCTAGCATACTAGGTTATACAAGGGACAGAGCACCCGTATAAAGAATTACTAATAGGCCAAGTATAGGAACACCCAGGGCAAAGTGGTTAGATAAACTAGAATAAGAAGAGGATCTAGACATCCTAACTAGGTTTAAAGAAAGATATACTAAAGGATGTTATAATGCAGTAATAACAAGGTACTTTCTAACAGATAAACTATACACACTAAACCAGCTATACAGAAAGTGGTATAGGTAATAAAGCAATAACGAATAGGCAGATTTCTATATATAGCTAGATAAAAAAGTTGTCTAAGACTAACTTATTACAGAAAAACGTATAAGTTACATTAAAGGAGCATTAATTATAATATTAAGGAACCTAGAAGAAGGATCTAGGGACTAGAGAAGCAAGAGATAAGTCTTAGTACCTATAGAAGAAAGACTAACAGTCAAATTGGCTAGGTAGAGGTTTAAACTTAAGAGCAAAAACAAGCTAAGAGTTAACCTAAGTCACTTAGCGTATTATACACTATTATAGATAGCTTGTGTGGATAACACGTGTAATATATATAGAGCACCAAAAGACAAGAACTGGAAGTACCTAACTAGGATATATTGGGCACTAGAGGAAAAACGGTTTAGGGACGCTAAGTATATACATAGATGGCACCTAGTAGAAGTATAAGGTTAAGGGGACTTAACACTTTAACCAGGAAGATTCCTTACGGAAAAATGCCTAGACGGACAATAGTAGTGGAAGTGCCTAGAAAGCACTTGTCTATAGTATATAGAGGATAAAAAATGAACTAAGTATTAGTTAAAGTGGGACTAAGTATAAGCGGGATCTAGCAGCCAATAGTTAGGAAAAGGGGAGGCGCATAGGACCAGAAGGAACTAGTATTAGAGCCTTAAACCCTTAAAGGAATTTAAGGACAACACCTAAATTTATAAGTTAAGTAGCAAGACCAGCAGTTTAAAGCGTTAGTAGATAGCGGAGTAATAAGAAACCATATGTCACCAGCAATAGTAGAAAGGATAGGGTTACTATATAGATAAAAGAAATACCTATATCTACTTACAACGATTTTAGGAGACTAGATAGCCTATAGAGGAGGTATTATTAATCTTAAAACAGGACCTATTTAGTTAACTATTAAAGGAAGACTAGTTAGAATGTCTTTTAATATCCTACCGTTAGGACAGGACGAGGCAATACTAGGGATGCCTTAGTTACAGGAATATAATCTAAAGATCAATTAGGTTACAGGTTAGGTCAATATTAAAGATACTTAATAACGCAAAATACAACAACAAACCAAGTTGGTATAGTATTAAGTTAGAGCGACGTACAAAGAAACTAAGCAAGGCTTAAGTTATATACTAAAGAGATACCGCAAGTATAGTAAAAAGTTGTGGTCACTAGAAAGTAAAAGGCTGTTAAAGTATACAGCATAGGATTATAAGATAGAATTAGAAGAGGGAACTAGTCCAAAGTTCTTTCTAATCTATAAGCTTACTAAAACAGAGTTAGTAGCACTTAAGGAGTTTGTCTAGGAGAACTTACGGAAGGGATATATTAGACTATTGCAGTTATTAGTAGAATATCTAGTACTATTCATCCCAAAAAAAAATAGAAAACTTAGGATGTATATAGACTACAGATAGTTAAACAGCATCACCAGGAAGGATAGATATCCTTTACCCTTAATTAGCGAAATCTAAGACAGAATAGGTAATGCGTAAATCTTTACAAAGATAGACCTAAGATAGGCGTACTATCAAATTAGGATCAAGGAAGGCGACAAATAGAAGGCAGCTTTTAGGTCAAAGAAAGGACTATATAAACCATTAGTTATGCAATTCAGACTTATAAACGTACTAGTAACGTTCCAAAAGCAAATTAATAGTATATTAGGAGAACACCTTAATAAATTTATTATAGTATATCTTAACAACATTATCATCTACTTAATAAGCGAGAAAGAACATAGAGAACATATTAAGTAGGTCTTAAAGAGACTACAAGAAGAACAGATACTAGTAGTAATTAAAAAATACAAGTTCTTTATAAGAAAAACCAATTTTGTAGGATTTATTATTAAACTAGGAAAAATCAGTATGGACCTAAAGAAAGTCAAAGCTATAGTAAGTTAGCAGGAACCAGAGAACGTTACACAGTTAAGATTATTCCTAGGGTTTTACAACTACTATAGGAGGTTCATAGCATAATGGTTAAAGAGTATTAAACCATTTACAAGGTTAACAAAAAAGGAGGAACCATAGGTTTAGGGTAGTGAGCAGAAGAAGCTGTTCCAAGAACTTAAGGAGTTGTTTACCCAGGAACCAACCCTTAAAATCTACCAACTAAAGTTAGAAACGGTTATTAAGATAAATATATTAGACTTTACACTAGGAGCATATTTGCTATAGAAGCACCAGGACGTATAGTATCCAGTAGCGTACTATAGTTGAAAGATAACACTACCAGAGTTAAACTACGATATTTACAATAAGGAGTTGCTAGGCATAGAGAAACCATTTATAGTAAAAACGGACTATAAGAACCTTACAGGATTCCTAACAACAAAGGAACTTAACCAAAGACAGGTTAGATAGGCGGAGATACTTACAAAGTACTATTTTAAGATTTAGTATACTAAGGGTATAGATAATGCACGAGTAGATGCTCTAAGCAGAAAAGCTAAACTATAAAGCAACGAAAAGCCGTCAGGAGCATTGTTGCGAAAAGACAAAGATGGATTAATTAGGTATAATTATCCAAAGATAGCGGCAACACGAGAAAGTCAGGTCCACGAATTACCAGAAAGCGATTGGACACAGAAGATCCAGAAAGCACAGCTTAAGGATTTAGACTTAGAGTAATATAAGAATAGAGAAGCTACTTATATTCTAAGGTTAATTGTAGAGGAGTTTATAAAAGAGTTTTACAAGGGAATAATATAAGGATATAACAGGTCTACGGAACTAGTGTTAAGACTTTAAGAGGAGTATATTATTTAAGAAATCTAGGGACTAGCTAGACAAGTTATAAAAGAATATCTAGATTGCCAAAGAAACAAACCAACGAGGCATAAGCTGTATGGAGGGCTACAACCTGTCAAAATACTAGAAAGACTATAGGAAGTTATATTATAGGACTTTATTATTAAGCTACTAAAGTTAAAAGATCCTATTACAGGACAAGATTATAACGCGATCTTAGTAATAGTGGATAAGCTTATAAAGTAGGGATACTTTATAGCGTGTACAAAAAAGATATTAGTAGAAGATATCGCTAGAATCTATATTAAGGAAGTGTTTGCAAGATATAGAGCACTAAATAAGATTATATCAGATAGAGATCTAAGATTTATAGTAGTATTTTGGAAAGTGTTTCTAGCAGAACAAGGGGTTCGCGCAGCAATATCTATAGCATACTATCCGCAGACGAACGGACAAATAGAAAGGTTAAACTAGACACTAGAGCAGTATCTAAGGCACTATATTAACTATACACAGAATAATTAGGTATCGTTATTACTAGTTACACAGTTTGCATATAATATAACACTATAAAAAGAAATAGGGACATTACCATTTAAAGCGAATTACGGATACGAGCTAAGAATATCGTTATTACTATATTAAGTAAAGAAGATAAGTAGCACAGCCAAGCAAAGAATAGAGACGTTAATAAATCTTTATGCAAACCTTAAAGAAACAGCTAAACTAGTACAAGAATGAATAAAAAGGTACTATAATACTAAGAGATCTAAGGGACCAGATCTTAAGGAGGGAGATAAAGTGTAGCTACTACACAAAAATTTTAAAAGTTAATAACTAAGTAAGAAGTTGGACCATGTTAGACTTAGACCTTTTAAAATTATGCAAGGGATTTCATTGGTTACGTATAAGTTAAACCTACTAGCCAAAATAAGAATCTACCCTATATAATATATTGCAATGCTAGAACCAGTATACGGAAACATTAAACCACCAGTATATAAAGCAGATATATATAGAGGGCAAGAGGAGGACGAATAGCAAGTTTTAAAGATTATTAGTTATAAGGACGTAGATAATAAAACATAGTATAAAGTAAAGTAGATAGGCTATAGTGAGACTACCTAGAAGCCACTAAGCAACCTAGGGAACGTTATAGGAAAGGTAAAAGAGTATTAGAAGAAAGTAGGTTAGGGAGCATTAAAAAAGGATTACTAAAGGATAAGTTACCTAAGGGGGACCTATAAGGAGCAACTACTATGTTACTTAGAGTTGTTTCCTTCTTTAGAAGCTCTACCCTCGCGTTACCTAGCTTAGACAAACCCTATTAAACAAGTTTCTACTCCTTAGAACAAACCTTCTTACGAATACGTTCTAGACGTTAAAGACGAGTATAAGCTAGACGCTAGGCTTTAAGAACGCGTGCAGACTCTTCTAAGGCATATTAAACCTTAAGCAGCGCGGAGGCTAGCTTACTATTAAGCTTTACCGCAGTAGATTAAACACAAGACCCTATAATAAGTTACTTAGGGAACTTAAAGGCTACTAAGAGTCATAGGACGCGCATATTTAGCGTTAGAAACCGAATAAACGTCATAGGACGATTAAACGTTTGCCTTAGTACACTTAGAGCAGAAAAAGGGTTATTAAGACAAAGGACTTGCCAGCGTAATATAGACTAGCCCCTCTTTTGCATAACAAGAGCAAGGGATCGCCATTACTTTACCAAGTAATAGTATAGAGGAGACAGTACGCAGGCGACGCGCAACCTAAGATAGAGAAGAAGAGGCCTTAGGTATAATAAGTAAGGATATTAACTAGACTAATTAAACGGACATTATACCTCTAGTAGACAACTTAGAGATATTAGGAATCTTCAAGGACAAAGATAAAGAGGGGGGAGATAGTATTACGGACGCTTTAAGTACAATATTATAACTACTTAAAGAAGAGTCGGAGGAAGCTAGTTGGTTAATATAGGTACGGTCCAGAATAGATCTAGTGGAACTATATAACAAGGAATGGTAACTAAGGTCACGTGGCGTTAAACATATTAACTGTATTAAACGGAAGGGACGTTACGTTTAATATAGATAACACGTACCTTACGTATAAGGGAGGATTTCTTAGGAGTACGGTTGTGTATTTAAAGGACCTCAGTCCCTACCGTAGATAGTTCTCTCCTTATAGTGAATCTTAGAATATAATTGGAGTTAGTCTGTTGGGCAACTACTCCACCAGTTGTTATTATGTTGTTGAATTGTTCTTACCTATATACCCCGCCTAATAATAGGACCCACCGTAGTTACTGCTACAAGGTTCCGTTATAATAAGGGCCTAAATATACCTAGATAAGATATCCCTAATATAAGTTTAGAACCTAGTAATACATTACCCCTAATTACTAAGCTATCCCCTTATGCTAATAGCAAAGCTATAGAGTATTTGGAACTTAGAGCCCTATAATAACTAAAGGACTTTAACCTTATAGCGGCCTTCCTAATATATACATATTAAAGAGTTATAAGATCTATAGTACTATCTAGTCTTATACTTAGAGCAGTATAGGATAAAATAGCTTTTATCTAGGAATTATCTAAAAGGTTAATGGACTTTATCCATAAGGTATAACAAAGGGACGCCTTCTATACTATCTTTAATATAGAAGTCTCCACAATCCTAGAGGCCTTACCTCCTTAAGGATTTGTCTCCTCTATAATCTATCTATTCCTACAATTATGTCCTTATAGCTCCCTATCTATAAAGTCCCCTTATAAGTAGGCAATAGTTATTAACTATAGTTAATTGCCTTTATAGGAGATTAGATATAATAGAGCCTTATAGAAATTACTACAATAGGTTCGTTATTAGGCGTTAAGTATATAGGTAAAATTAATAGATAAGATTAACTCTAATATATTTTAAGAATTACTATAAAGAAGAGAACTATTTAAGGTAGGAACTATAGGTCCTTAAATATATAACTCCTTCTATATAACTTCTTAAGTACATAGTATATTAGTATACTTAGTACATTAAGTATATAAGTTAGGTGCTGCCTATATGACTTACCTAGCCCTCGTCCTATAGTTCGACTTCTTCTATAGCCCCTTATACTATAATAGCTAACTTATCTACGTCTCTCCTAAGTAGCTATATTACTACTATTGTAGGGTCTATAATACTATCCCCTATCCCTTTATCTTCGTCCTTAAAGATATCTTATATCTCTAAGTTATTAATTAGAAGTATAAGATCTTTTTCTATAATTTAGTAGCCTTTCTATTCCTAATATATAATAATAATATTTATTTATTACTTAACGTCCGATTCGGATCCCTATTAGGCCTACGCGGACTATACCTTATATATATATTAGGAGTTTAGGGCGAAGTAAGGTCTAGTTTTAGTAAGAGCGTAAATTATAGCACTAATAAATCTTAATAAATTTTAATTTATAATAACTATTAAAATAGACTTTATACTAGTATAACTATTAGACTAGTATAATCTATATACTAATCTAATTTATAAGTCTAGAACTTCTAAAAAAGGTTTAGGTTAGTAGAAAGTTTAACTAGTATAAGATTAAATTACTATAAAATATATAATAAAATCTAACCTTTAGTTATTAATCTACTTATTATCCTCTAGACTAGTATATTATAGTAGATATTTCGTTATAACTCCCTAGAACCTACTACAGCGGGCGCTAAAGATCTCGATGAAGGGATTTGTCGGCTATCGGAAGGTGCAACTAGTTAGCGCGATGTTGTTGCTGAGTCAACAAGCGCACGGATCCTAAACCGCTTCTCAAACAAAGCGTGCACGCTCAAGCCCACCACCACCACCAGCACCGTTATGGACGAGGTTCACGCCTGGGTAGATTCCGTATCTTCGTTGTCAGGAAACTTTGAGATACCCAAATGCGAATTATCTTCTCGATCAATTCTGAAACGAACGCACCGCTCTCCAAATCCCCCTCTACGAGTCCGCCCGAGACTTGACCCCTCGGCGCAATCCTCTGCACAAAACTCTTTCGAGATGGATTCAACTACCGATGCAGCTTCTGTCACCTCCCTTGACTCAAGAAGAAAATTGAAAGCGACCACTCCGTTAATGAAGCGCAAAGGCTCGCAAAGTCCTGAGCGAACCCAGCGGGTTTTGCTCGAGCAAGGGAAACCTCCAATTCGTAACCGACAACCAGATAGCACGAGTTGAATCACTTCGTTGGAAGAAATTTAAGGTATACTTTCTGAAGGTTTCTCCGATAACTTTGTCCCGAAATACTTCAGAGTGCGTTATTACATGCCTTCCACTTATTTCCATGCGCTGAAGGCTAATCGGTAACCGGTCTAGGATCGCCTCCGCCAAGCCGATCCCATAGCCTTTAGAAACGATATTCGCTCTCACATGTTCGACCAGACAGACGGAACACAATTGGATCATGCCCAAATGGAAAAGCTGGAGTCTCTGTGGAGTCGCGTGCAACGCATTCACACTAGGGCAAAATGATGCAACGATAACAACAAAGACGAGAACGATTGGGCAAGAGTCGTCTGGGAGGCTCTAGAGGCAGTGGTGGAGGATGACGCGACATGCCTAGAAGTCAACAGTGTGTCAGTAGCATCGCCATATTTGGCTTTGGCGCGGTATGGCTAACGTACAAGCTATTTAGTCAGTCGCAGAACCTACATCCCGATTTTCTGTCTATAAGTACTTCTAGATTGACCGTATCTAAAAAGGCGGACTTCGTGCTCGCTTTTTGCGGAGACGACAACGACGACATTCTCGAAGTCTACGAGAATTTCAAGTCGAATAACAAGGGTGCCGCGCTCAGTCCGATTACGGATGCATACACTTCTGGGCTTACTCTCGCATGTGCTATAGAGCTAAAGGAAGCTGGGGGAAAGGCCACAGAGGTGGAGATGCAGCTTGCGGTTTACCATGCAGCTATGCTGTGGAAAATTAAGGAGCTGATCAACATGGGGCGGGAAACATCAATGGATGAGGAGGAAGTCGAGAGCCTAGTACCGTCAGTGGTAGGGTGGTCTGTCATTGGGCACAAGTGGTCATTGTACATTTCGAGTTTATTGCCTGATAGCAGTATTGTACGTCTTGACTCCTTTCCGAAACCTTCTTAATCTTGACTAAAACTTCACCATCAGATGTATCAGGGCCCTTTCGACGGACTACAAGCTAGTACTTCCACACGTCACGGTATACTTCTTCTCGATTTGTTGAAGCGCGTGGCGTCATGGCTTCCAATATGCTTTGGCCCGCAATGCGAGAAATACTTGAGGGAGGCGAGGTTAGAGGTTGGAAACATCACTTCGGGGAGACAAACGCAAATAAAACGTAGATTAAAAAGACTCAGTCAAGCTTGGATTGTTGCAATGATTTTTAACTCGCGTCTTCTACAAGCTGTTGGTGGGGGGGGTACTTGGGGCAGTCTCTTTGAGCTCGGCGACGTTCACGTGACAAGTCACGTGACAGTGCATAGGCCATCGTGTAGATATCTTCAGGGGCGATCGAGCTCCATAGCATCTTCTTCATGGAGCCATTCATATGTTTCCCGCCAGCCTAGTCCGTGATCTGACACAAGCAACTACCCATAGTGGAGATACCGCCAACAAGAAGCAGCACGCATAATAACCCAGTCCACAAAATGACAGCCATTCAGAAACCCAAGGATGGAACAGAACTGGTCCCAAAAAACACCTCAACGCAGCTTCAGCCCAGGCAGCTGAAGTTGTATCGTGGCCTCGTCGATCTTCGCTTCCCGCCAGACTCAATTAAGCGAATGTGAGTAATGTTAAGAAATTCGATATTCATCCTTACTGTTTATTAGCACCCGTGTAAACCACGAGAAGTGCCACTTTTTGAGGCTGCCGACAGAACTCCGAATTCAGGTGTACAGGATCCTCATCGGTGCAAAACATTTACACATTACACCAACGGATGGCAGCGAGGGCATGCGAGTTACTCAGGGAAAACGTTTGTCAGGCAAAACTCATTACCTAGTTGCCGCACGCAGCTTCCCTTGCGCACGAGGTATACTAGAACGACACCGCTTCTCACCAATATGGCGTGTCTGCCGGCAAATCTATCTCGAGGCGTCAATATTCCTTTATACAGACAATGTTTTTTCCTTTCAATCGACATGGGTGGCCACATCATTCTTCAACACTCTTCAACCCGCTCAAAGAGAAGCGTTGAGGATCGTAGGGTTTCCCGGTCTAAAGGAATTCTATTCCCTTCGCTTGCCTTGCCTTAAGAGGCTGACCGGGTTAAAAAGAGTCGAGCTCCAACGCACAGCCAGAGAGCTAGATCATGCAGTGAAAAAGTTAGCCGCAGCACTACCGGGAAATACTATTGAAGTTGTTTATCTCAGTGAGCTAACTATCACTGAGGTTCGGGAGTCACGCCGTCGTGCTCGGTATTGGATTTAAAGACTCAGAGAGGCTATGTAACTATTGGAAGAAGATATCGGCTTGCTACTTAATTACTGCTGTGTGAGTGCGGTTCTTTAAATCGTTCGTAGTCATTAATTTTGGTGCCTCTATATGCCTAGCATAACCCCACGGCCATTTATAGCTGTGCCGCCAGGGATTAAGTTGCAGGTTGCGGTCACGCTCTACGCCGCTAAAACCGCCCCGCATATTGGTAAGGCGGCTAGAAGTAACACTCGGAGGATCGGGACCAATAGTATTCCCTTGGACAAGCTATGACCGCGTGATCCTGCTAGGTGTTCAGCTGAAATTGTATGGAGCAGCAGCGGCTTCAACCAAGCCCCACAAAGCGATACGAGGAGCCGGGGCGTGCGCGAGCGTCTCCGTTGCTGTTTCGTGCCATTGCTAACGTGGCAGTGACCGTAGATTCCATAGATGGGCTGCTGCGGGGAGTCGCCTCCAGGAAATGAAGGACGGCGCGGACGCTGGAGTGGAATGGAAGCCTGATTAAGAGGGATTCCTATCGGAAGGGAGACCTTTTATGGTCGAGTTAAGCATGGCTCTTGGCTCAGCCGGGGCCGAAGCGAGGGCGCTTTGCCTATAAATGGAAGCCTCCATTTCCTAATGCAGTTTCCCTATCAATAATATAACTATATATATTAATAATATCTTAATCTACTTATCCTCACTTTCTAAATATTAGAAATATTGTAACGAAGCCTTATGGGGAATACCACGGTAGACTCGCTAATGGGCTAGGTTGTGTAGGTAAATAGGAAGTTAACAATATAACAGTAACAAATAATAACTAGTAAAGTGGTTGCCCAATAGATTAACTCCAATTATATTCTAAGATTTACTATAAGGAAAGAAACTACCTAGGTAGGGACTGTGGTCCTTTAAATACACATCCGTACTCCTAAGAAAGTTATTACTCTATCTACTCTGTCTACTCTATCTACTCTATTACAGATTACACAAATTATATAGATTATATAGATCACATTACGTAACCTTGCTTACTATTCCTTATTATATAGCTCTACTAGTTTCATCCTAGACCGTGCCCTTATTAACTAACTAGCTTCCTTTAACTCTTCTTTAAGTAGTTATAGTATTATACTTAAAGCGTCTATAACACTCTCTCCCTTTTCTTTATCTTCGTCCTTAAAGATTCTTAATATCTCTAAGTTATTTACTAGAGGTGTAATATCCGCTTAATTAATTTGGTTAATATCTTTACTTATTATACCTAAAGCATCTTTTTCTTCTTCTACTACTTATTAGTCTCGTACTATTGCTATAATATTATCTCTTAGTGAAATTATGCTATTTTTATATTCTTATTATGCGAGAGAGGGGTTAGTTTATATTGCGCTAGCAAGTCCTTTATTTTAGCAGTTCTCCTCTTATTTAGAGTGCACTAAAGCAAATATTTAACTGTCCTATAATATTTACTTAGTTTCTAACGCTAAGTGTGTGTATCCTATTACTCTTAATAGCCTTTAAGTACCCTTATTAATTACTACTAGAGTTTTAGGTTTAATCTACTACTGCAAAGCTTAATAATAAGCTGTTAATAGCGTTAGCTAAATTTTATTATTTTTATAATACTAAATAAGAGGCTACTAAGGCCTAATAATATGCTCTAGACTTTTATCTGGCTATATCTACTTAGTTAATCTGTCTTAAGAAGGTTTATAAGAAGGTTTATTTTAAAAGGTAGAAACTTATAGAATAAGGTTTATAGGAACTTAGTAATAAAAAAATAGATTCTTCTCTAATAGAGAGGGAAATAACTCTAAATACCTTAGCAGGTACTCCTCTTAGGCCCCCCTTAGGTAACTTATTTTTTAGTAATCCTTTTTTATTAATGCTACCTAACCCGTTTTCTTTTAATACTCTTATACCTTTCTCCTAGTATTTCTTAAATTGTTTAGTGGTTTCTAGGTAGTCTTATTATAGCCTATTTACTTAACCTTATACTATATTTTATTATTAATGTCCTTATAACTAATAATCTTTAAAACTTCCTATTTGTCTTCCTCTTGTCCTCTATATATATCTTCTTTATAGACTAGTGGCTTAATATTCCTATATACTGGCTCTAGTATTATAATATGCTATATATGGTAGATCTTTATTTTCTTTGGTAAGTTAAGTCTATATATAACTTCTAAGATCTTTACTTTTATTATAAATGGTCCTAATCTAATATAGTCCAATTTTTTGCTTAATTATTAACTTTTAAAATTTTTATATAGTAGCTATACTTTATCTCCCTCCTTAAGATCTGGTCCCTTAGATCTCTTAGTATTATAGTACCTTTTTATTCTTTCTTATACTAGCTTAGCTATTTTCTTAAGGTATATATAAAGATTTATTAAGTTCTCTATTCTTTACTTATTATGGCGATAACGATATTCTTAGCTTATATCCATAATTTACCTTAAAAGGTAATGTGTCTATCCCTTTCTATAGTATTGCATTATATGCAAACTGTATTACTGGTAATGATAATACCTAATTATTTTATGCGTAATTAATATAATGTCTTAAATACTATTCTAATATTTAGTTTAGTCTTTTTGTTTAACTATCTATCTATAGATGGTATACTGTTAATATTACTGCTTAAACCCCTTATTTAGCTAAGAATACCTCCTAGAATACTGCTATAAATCTTAGATCTCTATCTAATATAATCTTTATTAGTGCCCTATGTCTTATAAATACTTCTTTAATATAGATTCTAGCTATATCCTCTATTAAGATTTTTTCTATATACGCTATAAAGTAGCCCTACTTAGTTAACTTGTTTACTGTTATAAGAATTACGTTATAATCCTATCTAGTAATAGGGTCCTTTAACTTTGGTAGCTTTATAATAAAGTCCTATAATATAACCTCCTATAGTCTTTCTAGCGTTTTAATAAGTTATAGCCCTCTATATAGCTTATACCTTATTAGTTTATTCCTTTAGCAATCTAGGCATTTCTTAATAGTTTATCTCGCTAACCCCTAGATTCTATTAACAATATATTCCTCTTAAAGTCTTAACACTAAGCCTATAGCTCTGTTATGTCCTTAAGTTATTCCCTTATAGAATTCTCTAATAAACTCTTTTGATATTAACTTTGGAATGTATATCACGTCTCTATTAATATAGTTCTTATACTCTAGGTCTTCCTTCTATACTTCCTAGATTCTTTATAACTATTCACTCTTTAACATTTTATAAACTTATTCTAGTCCTTCTATTATGGCCGCTAGTTTTAAATAATTATACTTAATTAATCTGTCTTTGTCCCTTTGTAATATAGCGCCTAATAGTTTTTTATTATTTTATAACTCTGCCTTTCTACTAAGTATATTTGCTCTTGCGTTTTTAGTACCTTTAGTATACTAGATTTTAAAATAATATTTTATAAGCATTTTGGCCCATCTAACTTGTCTATAATTAGGTTCTTTTATTATTAGGAACCCTATTAGGTTCTTATAATCCATCTTAACTATAAATAGTTTCTCTGTGCCTTATAAGAATGCATTTTATTTTTTAAGCGCTGTAACTATACCTAATAACTCCTTGTTATATATATTATAGTTTAACTCTAGTGGTGTTATTTTTTAACTATAGTATGTTACTAGGTGCTATTTATCCTGGTGCCTCTATAGTAAATATACTCCTAGTGCAAAGTCTAATATATCTATTTCCACAACTGTGTCTAACTTTAGTTAGTAGATCTTAAGGATTAGATCCTGGGTAAATAACTCCTTAAGTTCTTTAAATAGCTTCTTTTATTCATTGCCCTATATCTATAGTTCCTCCTTTTTTATAAGTCTTATAAATAGTTTAATATTCTTTAACTATTATACTATAAACCTCCTATAGTAGTTATAAAACCCTAGGAACGATTTTAACTATATAATATTCTCTAGCTCTTACCAACTTATTATAGCTTCTACTTTCTTTAAGTCTATGCTAATCTTACCTAGTTTAATAATAAATCTAATAAAATTGGGTTTTCTGGTAAAGAACTTGCATTTTTTAATCGCTATTAGCATCTTTTCTTCTTATAGTCTCTTTAAGACCTATTTAACGTGTTCTCTATGCTCTTCTTTACTTATTAAGTAGATAATAATATTGTTAAGGTATGCTATAATGAATTTATTAAGGTATTCTCCTAATATACTATTAATTCTTTTCTAAAATGTTACTGGTATATTTATAAGTCTAAACTGTATTACCAATAGCTTATATAGTCCTTCCTTTAACCTAAAGGCTGCCTTCTATTTATTACCTTCCTTAATTCTAATTTAATAGTACGCCTACCTTAAATTTATCTTTATAAAGATTTGCGCGTTGCCTATTCTATCTTAGATTTTGCTAATTAAGGGTAAAGGATATCTATCCTTTCTTATAATACTATTTAACTATCTATAGTTAATACACATCCTAAGTTTTCTATTTTTTTTTAGGATAAATAATACTGGATATCCCGCTAATAACTATAATAGTCTAATATATCCCTTTTATAGGTTTTCCTAGACAAACTCCTTAAGCGCTACTAATTTGGTTTTAGTAAGCTTATAGATTAGAAAGAACTTTAGACTTATTCTTGGTTCTAACTCTATTTTATAGTCCTATGCTATATACTTTAACAGCTTCTTACTTTCTAGGCTCTATAGCTTTTTACTATACTTATGGTATCTCTTTAGTATATAACTTAAGCCTTGCTTAGTCTTTTTGTATATTGCTCTAACTTAGTACTATACTATTTTAGTATATTGTCGTATCTTGCGTTGTTATATATCCCTAATATTAACCTAACCTATAACCTAATTGATTTTTAGATTGTACTCTTATAACTAAGGCATTTCTAATATTGCCTTATCCTTCCCTAATAGTAGGATATTAAAAGACATCTTAACTTGTCTTCCTTTAATGGTTAACTAAATAGGTCCTATTTTAAGATTAATAATACCTTCTCTATAGACTATTAGATCTCCTAAAATTGTTATTAATGGGTATAGGTGTTCTTTTTATCTGTATAGTAACCCTATCCTTTTAACTGCTGCTGGTAATATATAGTTTCTTATTACTTTACTATCTACTAGTACTTTAAACTTTTAATCTTGCTAATTAACTTATAGGTTTAGATATTGTCCTATAATTCCTTTAAGGGTCTAAGGCTCTATTACTAGCTCCCTTTAGTTCTATAGGCCTCTACTTTTCCTAACTATTAGCTATCTAATTTTAACTATACTTGGTCCCTCTATAGCTAATACTTAGTTTATTTCTTTTCCTTAATATGCTATAGATATATATTCTCTAGGCACTCCTACTACTATTATCTATCTAGGTATTTTTCTGTAAGGAATCTTTCTAGTTAAAGTATTAAGTTGCCTAACTTTTAAACTTCTATTAGGTGCTACCTATATATATACTTAGCGTCCTTATATTGCTTTTCGTCTATTATCTAGTATACTTATATTAGATACTTATAATATTTATCTTTTAGTGCTCTATGTATATTGTATATACTATTTATATATGCAATCCATGCTAATGTGTAATATACTAGGTGCTTTAGGTTAACCCTTGGCTTGTCTTTATCCTTAAGTTTAAACCTTTCCTATATTAATCTTAATGTTGCTATATTGTTTATTAGTACTAATATCTATATTATCTCTCTCTAGTCTATAGCCTGTTTTTTTAGGTTCTTTAATATTATAACTAACGCTCCTTTTATATAGCTTATCTGCTTTTTAGATATTACTTAGTCTGGTATAACTTTCTTATCTAGCTATATATAGAAATCTTTAAACTTATTATTTCCTCTTTGCTTATACCACTTCTGGTATAGCTCTATAAGTATATACAGTTAAATCTCTTTAGTACGATATGGTTTATTTGGCCGAGCATATTGTAATACTAAGGGTATTGTTGTATTGCATACTTGTATATAAAATACACCCAAGATTAAAATTAAGTAATGATATTATGTATCTACGTGCGTGAACTCGTAATTAAGTAATTGGCTATACTAAAATACATCGCAATTAATTTCTGCTTAGTGTTTTAAGGTTATTGGCCTTAAATTTAATGCTCGTGCCTTAATAGAGTTGTAATTACGTCTCTATTAGAATTACTTTGCTGCTCCTTATAGATATAAAGCTTTTATAAGGCTATAAGCGCCTTATTAAGCTTAATTTAAGGCTACTTAATACCTTCCTTATTGTAAGGGCGCGAAGAGACTTCAGGGTAGATTCAAAGGAACAATATAAATTCTATCTAAATCTAAGGGTATAGCTCTTGTAGAGAATAAGACATTGCGTAAAGAAGAGAAAGGAATAACCAGAGAATCTTATAATTAAATAGTTAGGGGTCTTAGTCGATGCGTGCGCACATATGCACGCGGACGGACTTCGGTAGAATTCGATTAAAGCGTCAAGTTTATCTGTTAAGTGTTTTACTGAGACATTCCTACTGTAACTAGGCTAGTCCTATTACAGTACCCCCCCTTTGGCTAAAGGTTCAAAATAGTTCAATTTGGTTGAGAATTCATAGTTTTATTATATGTTGTATTTTCGCGTTAGGTGGCGGTCTTGGCAAGGCAGATCTAACTAATTAGACAACTTTAACTGCTGGTTAAAGTTCCTTAACATCTTATATGTTACGTAATTGCGTTATAAATGTTGTAACTTATTTCAAGTTCTTTTTAAATTCAAGTTTTGTGTCTTTATGTTGGGTAGCAGTTATTTGCCTTTATATTATGTCTATCTAGCCAGAGCAGGCTATAAAGGATGGTCCTTATGGAATTCTTTTACTAAGGAAGGCGTGTCAGCCTTAATTTAATTATAGGTTTCCTAGGTTCGTGTTTTATATCCTTCCCACTTAACAAGAAGTTTAAATTGTTTAGATCGTGTTTTCTATCGCATATCATTAATTAAGTTAATAAAGTAAGAACTATTACTATTGTTAACAATTATAGGAGGTAATGGTGGCACTTTATAAGTTAAAGGTTCACCCTTTAAAGGTTACAGCAAGCTTATATAAAACATCAGGTATATTTTTATCTTAGTTAGCAGTTTAAGCTTATAGGTGTACGGGCTTAGTTTCTTTTTAATTTAGTATGGGCCTACAAACTTCCAATTAAGTTTCTTTAAGGGCCATTAAGTCTTTATATTTTGTGTATTTAGGTAAACTATATTACCTTCTTTAAAGTCCTATATGGGAGCTTGTCCTTTATTTGCATACTATTCCTATACCATTTAAGCGTACGTTAACTCACTTTGTAGTAGTTCCGTTAACTGCTTTATTTAATTAGTGAAGTTATACGCATTAATTAACTAAATCCGTTTAATTGTGGGTCCTATTATATCAATTTCAGGTTATAGTTTAAATCCAAGTCAAGGGTCTTATCTGTAGGTTGTGTAGAACAGCATTATACCTATTAATTTATTTATTATATTATTTGCAGTAAACTTAGCTAAAGGCAGCTACTTTTCCCAGTCATCTTGTAGGTAGGAGCAGTATATTTATAGGTATTGTTCCATAATCACATTTACAATTTTAGTTTAACTATCTGTCTCTAGATAAAATGCAGTTAAGAGTTGTGTTCATATACTTAATTATTTACATAGAGCTTGCTAGAAGTCTGAAATAAACTAGCTTCTATAGTTGGATATTATTAAGTTAGGGAGTCTATATAGCTTAAAGACATGTTTAACAAAATATTTAGCTACTAAGATAACATTAATTAAGTCCATAGGAATCATATATCACATTTTTATAAGGCGGTTAACTACTACTATAATATTCATAAATCTATTACTGCTAGGTAAATCTACCACAAAGTCAATTAAGATATTACGCCATCTTTACATTGGAATTAACAATGGTTGGAGTACTCCTTGTTTCTTTATATAAGAAGTCTTTCTATAAACACACGTTCTATATACTCGGACGTATTTTCACACATAGTTGTGCATTATAGGCCAGTAATACGCTTATTAAACTATTTTATACATCTTTGCACGGCCAGGATGTCTTACTATAGGAGAGTCGTATATAAATTCAAGTATCTTAAATCGCAAAGGTTTAGAATTCGGGACTACCATTTTCTGTTAATAGTATAGTCAATTATTATAAATTTCACATTTGGCGAGTATAATATCTTTATACTATCGTTTTCCTATTTAAATCGCTCCCATCATATCTGCTATCTATGCGTCATTCTTATATTTATATTCCATTAGCTCATCAATTTCTATTTCCCATTTATCAATTTCTAATTCGTTTCTATTAAGTTCCGTGTCTAAGAATATAGGACGTAGTTTCTTAAAACGTTTAGGGGGTAATAAGATCCGTAATTAATTTATAATCCGTTTATCTAAGGCGTTTGCAGGTAAGTCTTATAACCATTATGTTAATGCGTTAGGCTTCTAATTAAGTTTACCCAGTTAGTATATAATCTTAAAGTTGAATTATAAGAGGTATTCAGCCCAACGAATTTGGCGCTGTATTAATTGTTTCATAGTTATAAAGTACTGTAGGTTCTTATGGTCCGTTAATACACGTATTAGGAACAACAATCCTTTAAGCTCGGGACACCATTATTTAAAACATCTAACAATTGCAAGCAGTTCCTTATTATATATCTCATAGTTCAATTTAGTAGGGGCGAGTTTCTAAGAGAGAAAGGCTACTGGACATAGCTCGCCGTTCTTATTATATTGCGATAACACTCCTCCTAGTACATAATCAGACAAATCTATTTCAATAATGCATTCAAGGTCAGGGTCAAAGTGGGCAAAAATTAAAGCAGTTATAAAATAATGCTTTAGGTCGTTAAAAGCTTGTTCGCATTTGGTAGTCTATTTAAATTTTATATTCTTTCTTATTAGGTTTACTAATGGCTAGGCAATTTCCAAGAAGTAGTTAATAAATCAACAATAGAAGTTTATAAATCCTAAAAATCCTCAAACGTCTTATATATTACTAGGGCTTTCCCAGTTTATAATTGCGGCAACTTTCTCTAGGTCCATTTTAATTCCGTTACAGGATATAATTAAGCCTAAGTACATAACCTTAGACGCGTGGAACTTACATTTCTTAATATTGTATTATAAGCCCGTATCTTATAGGCGTTCAAGAACCATTTTAATGTGTTTCTAATATTTAGAAAGCAAGAACGAGTAGATTAAAATATTATTAATATATATAGTAACAAATACATCAAGGAATTTATAAAGCATATTGTTAACGTATTACTGAAACGTACCAGGACCGTTTTTTACGCTAAATGGCATTACCAGGTATTCAAAAAGTCCCCATCATATACAAAAAGCTATGTACTTCTTATCTCCTTCACATATACGGATTTTATTAAAGGCAGCAACTATGTCAAGCTTTATAAAGTACCGTACCTTTACTAAATAGTTAAGCGTTTCTTAAATCAGGGGAATTGGATATTGGTTTTAAATCATAATTGCGTTTAGAGCTTAATAATCAACACAAAATCTTAAGCCTCCTCCTAGCTTTTTAATAAATAGTATGGGTAAGGCAAATGGAGATTAACTAGGGCGAATAAATCCTTTTTCTAGATGCTTATTAAGGTATTATCGCATTATAAGTAGTTTTTCTTATAATATACCGTATAGCGGACTGAACTTTGGTATTATACTAGGCTCAAGTTCTATCTTAAAATCGTGCTTATCTTAGTATGGGGCTAATTAATCTGCAAATCATTTTTTAAACTTATTAATTAGATTATGGTACTCTTTAGGTATAAAAGGTTAAGGATTAATATACTATTTCGGTTCTAGTGCTTTCTTAATATTTTCCATAGTTACAGTAAAGATTTTATAATCTTATCTTTTTACTAATGAGATAAAGGGTGCGGCCTATATTATATAAATTTTAAGAGGTTTTAATATAATATCTTCACATTCTTTACTGCAATCGGTAGTAGTAGCTTTATTATGTTAGTTTAAGGTTTATGGCAAGGGTAATTTATATCATTTTAAATTCAAATAGTTATGTGCATGTTTATAGGGCAAATGGTTTTTTAAGCAATGACTTTAGTAGTAGGTTGTACAGAACTTTAGTATTTCTTTAACCCAGCTAATTAAAGGGTCATGTTATTTTAGCCATCTATGTTTAAGTATTACCTTATAATACTTTAAAGGTATTACAAACAGGGAAATATATTTAAGGTATTCGCCTATCCACAATTTTATAAGAGCGTAGTGCGTCAGTTCGCTATGTATTAAGGGTTTGCCGTTAAAGCCTTGTAGGCCTTAGGGCTTATTAAGTTTCTTTAAATTTAGGCGTTAAGTTTTTGTGTAGTTTATATTAATAAAGCCTATGCTAGTGGCTCCGCTATCTATAAGGATTTATACTTCCTTCTATTTTCTAAGTATTTAAATTTCGCCGAGTATATTGAGAAAGTTATGTTGTGTATTAGTGCTGGAAGAGCCTAGACACTTATACTCTTCCACTTTTTATCCTAAGGCGCGACTTGGCCCTAGGATAATTTATTTTCCAAGTTAACCAAAGGCAAGGTGCTTTATAGCGTCTAAGTATAATTTATAAAACGGTTATAACTCAAGGAATGGGTATAATTTAAGGATTAGGAGGAACTATGGCGGACCTTTTTAAAAGGGTGAGTTTAACAATTCCTTTAGATATATCCCTTTTTACCACATCTAAAGCATTCTCTATTTATAGCTTAAGTTCTTCGTTTGTCAGTTCCTAAGGGTGTATAGGATTAAGCGGCATTAAGGTCCATAGGGTTATATATAGGGCTTTTAGGTTTTAGAGATGGATTGCGCTTTAGGGTATATACCAGTTTCATAGGGTTCTAAATGTAAGGTGTGGTTAGCTTTAGAGAACAAGTCTGTTTATTATATCAAAGGTCCTTATTAATTCGTTAACATATTATAGCGAATTTGGGCAGGTCTTTTAGCAGTTCTCTACCTACTAACTAGGCTCTAATCTTATCTAAAATAGCTTATTAAAGAGCAGCAACTTTAGCGGCTTTATTCTAATCCAGCTTGCTAATAAGGCCTAAAAATTCCAAAAAGAAGCTAGTGAAGTCTCGGTTCCATTGTTATAGGTTTTTAAGTTTAGTAACAGCTATGTGTTTGTGGCTGGCGTCATTGTATGTTCTTTCTAGTAGAGAGATAAAGATTTCAAAATTAATAAAGGTGCCGTTACGAAAGAATGGATCTATAGTTTATGCAGCGTCCTTATTTAAACAAGACATTCTATAGCTAATTTTACTAGCATCAGTAGGGTATTAGTTGTGGTTTGTTAAAAGTTTAAGACGGAGCTTGGTTACAAAGGGACGTAGGTTATTTTAATTTCCATTAAACATTAGAGGGTCAGGAAGCTTTTTAGATTTCATAATGGGTATTAGATTCGTTATAGACATAGGTTAAGTTACCGTTACTAGTTTAAGGTTCGTGTTTAACGGGCTAGGTTCGGATACAGTTATTTTAATCTTATTTATAGGTGTTACTGTTGGGGTTTCTAACGCAAGTACTTTGGCGTTATAGAGTTCTTTATATATTGCTTCAATTAATTGCTAATGCTGGGCTTTTAGTATAGCTTATTACTAGGCTAAGGCATCTGTAAAGGACTGTTACATCATAGTCATTTGTTCCCTAACTAGGGTCATAATGGTTAACGTGGCGGATTTAAGTTCGTTTGCCATTTTAAGGGTAGTGGTATTAACGCAACGTAATGTAAGGGCGTAAAGAGACTTTAGGGTAGATTTAAAGGAATAATATAAATTCTATCTAAATCTAAGGGTATAGCTCTTATAGAGAATAAGACGTTGCGTAAAGAAGAGAAAGGAATAACCAGAGAATCTTATAATTAAATAGTTAGGGGTCTTGGTTAATGCGTGCGCATGTGTGTACGCGGACGGACTTTAGTAGAATTTGATCAAAGCGTCAAGTTTATCTGTTGAGTGTTTTACCAAGACATTCCTACTGTAACTAGGCTAGTCCCGTTACACTTATCCGTTTCCACATCGCAATTAGGCCCTGCATAGAGCTCTACTATATACTTAATAAGATCCTCTAATAAATCTTCTACTTCCTTACCCGGTAGCTTAATAAATTCCCAAATATTTATTACGGCATAAATCCTTCCTGCTATAAGTAGCTGTTCTGCTATTTACTGCATCTTATTAACTATAGGAGGATCTAGATAATTTTAAGGATAAGGCTATAGGCCTATATAAGAGCTAAATAACATAGATTTAACAAAGTAATTCTTAATTGTCTATAGTATAACTTCCTTTTAAGCTTTAACTGACTATTAAATTGCCTATAAGATGTGTATTTGCTTAATTAGATTCTCATCTTAAAGCAAGACCTCCACTATAAATTACAGCTAGTATTGCTGGTAGAGCAGCTTAAAGTTTATAATTATCCCTTAATTAAGAGGCTAATATACTAAGGTGTAATTAGGAGGAAGGAACTCCACGTATGTGTTTTTAAGAGAGCCATTCTTAATAAGTATTTAAATAGCTGCTTTATAGGCGCTAAAGCCGTTAATTAAGAGTAGTATCTTTCTACTATGCATCCTTTTATTAAACTAGGTGAGCCACTTAAGCATAAATACCGTTATTATCTAGGCCTTCTTATTATACCTCCATATAATATTTATTAAGGCTATATTAATGCAATTACGCGTAAAGCAATATGGCTTTAGTAATAAGCTAATTATAAGGAGAGGAAGCTTATCCAAGCTATCTATATTAGAGTAATTACCTAGAGAGATTTATACCTTTTGCTTTTTTATTCTTAATAGAGCCTTAGTAGCTAATATAGTATCTAGTATAGCCTTCCAAAATAGCCCAGTCTTATCCATATTATAAATATCCTTTAGTGGATAAAGCTTAATAATTGCTTAAAGCTCTACTATATGATCTTCTGCTCCATCTATATTGGCTAAGGCAGCCTTACTATGCTGCTTTCTCTTATAAATACTGTTGCGAGATTTAAAGCCTTCCAACTAGCTAAGCAACTACTTTAGCTTAATTGTTATCGCCAATATAGGTATTCGTTGCTATAATTAAGTGGCGGCAGTATATATAAGGTTACCAGTAATAGGAATGCGAGAATTCTATAGGCGTTAGTGCTACTTAAAGAGAGCCTCCTCTAAAAGAGGATATTTAGCAGCTCTTTTTTATTTTTAAGTGCTTTACCCATATTATAATTTAGCTTAATTAAGCTGTTAGAACTTATTACTTAGTATTTCTAATATTAAGGATTAATTAATATTATAATAGAGGAAGTTGCTTACCTAGTAAGCAACCTCTAATTATAGTAGACTAGGATGTTTTTAGTAGTAGGCGCGTATTTTCTAGCGCTTGTAATTAGTAAAGCCGTAACGGCGTTGCCTTATATAATTTTAATATCTTACTATAATAAATAAGATAGAATTAAGTATAGAGAGTAAGATCTAAGGGTAATTTTAATAAATTTTAATTGTTATATAATATATTTAATGGCTAAACTTATGGTGAGCAAAGGTTAAATCTAACAAATTAAAATCTGCTTATACTAATATTGATGGTAGGTGCTTAACAATATTAGTAAAAGTTAGATTATTGTAATATTATACCAAAAAAAGCTTAATTAAGGGGTATAGATTATAATGTAGAGGGTATTGTTATATACCCTATATTATATTAAGGAGATTTGACTGTATAATTTATCTATAAGGAAGTATTTATTTATTGCTGCCTTATTGCAACCCTTAGTATATTATTTTATAAATTTAGTTAGAATCCCTAAATCCTCTTTTTATTCTAGTTTATCTAACTACTTAGCTCTTAGCATTTCTACCCTTAGCCTGTTTATAATTTTTTATATAAGTGCTCTATTTTTTATATATCTTAGTATAGCTAATCTCTAGTCTAAGTTTTATTCTTACTATGCAATGATTTGTTGCCTATATTTATCTATACTTTTTTTTTGGTTTTTATCTTTTAAAAGAATCCTTAAAGTCGTCTTGCTTCTTAATTACTATATTAACTTTTTAACCTTTAGGCTAAATACTATGTTTATTTAGGACTGCTATGGACCTTATTTATTCTTTAAAATCTTGGTTTCCTAGGAATTTTTATCCTAGGCTTATTTATTTATCTTTAAACTAAGCTGCTGCTCTTTCCTATTAGTTATTGTCTGTTATAGGTTTCTAGGTATGTTTTATCTTGTCTTAAGAATCTTAAGCATCTCTTATCCCTTCTTAAAAATCTTAAGCCTTTAGCTTTTTACCTTTATTAAGTAGTGAGCTAGCACTAGTAGTTATCTGCTTGCTTAATCTTTTTTAAATATTACTCCTTCTGTCTTATAAAGTAATAGATACTGTATCTAATAGTATTATAATGCCCATTACTAAACTGTGTTCTATAGTGGTCTTAGTCTCTGCTTCTATTGCGTTATTAAGGCTTAGGCACTCCTAGTTAGTCCCTTTACCATCCTTACTGCTATTAGTTAATAAGTATTCTAACTCTATTACTATTTCCGTTAATCTTTATCTATATATTACTATAATATTTTAATCTAGCTTATAGAGTTAATCCTGTTCTTTATCTAACTCTATAGTTCCCTTAAGTCCCTTTAACTCTAGCTTCTATAGCTAATAGCTTACGCCATACTTAGTATTCTTATAAATTTGGTATGCGTTATTATAATAAAACGCAAAGTGCTTAATTAAACACTCCTTGGTCCTATATAATACTCCTATATCTGCATTATTATACTCTAATAACTTAGTACCTTTTACTATATAGTTACTCTAACCATCTCTATAGTCTTTAGCAAAATAACCCTGTTTTTTATAATTTATATAAGCTCCCTTTTTAAACCATTCTTCTTATTATAGAGTCCACATAAATATCTTCTACTGCTAAGATCCCTAGTTTAGCCTTTGCTCCTTAGTCTTATAATTACTTAATCTTTAACCCCTAGGTTTCCATAGTTTCTTATTTTATCTTTTAGATTCTTTAATACTGCTTAGGTCTATTAGCTCTGGTCTACTATTCTATAGTTTTTAACTCTGTGTCTATTAATATATGCTCTGCGCCTTATATAACTATAGAACTCTATCTTGCCCTTTCTTAGCTTATTCCCTCTAGTGGATTCTATTGTTAATCTTAATTAACTAATCTATTAACTCTCTTAGAGTATCCGCATTTTCCATTAGGATAATTGCGTCCTAGACTTTTACCTTAAGTCCCCACTTATACTATACTATAAGCGCCTTATTGTTCTATTAAACCTAAGTTACAAGTATCTAAAACTATGTGTTGGAATCACGGTGGGGGGGTTTTGGTTTCGATCGTTTTCTCTTCTTCTTTTTCTCCTTCTACTTCTACAGGTGGAATTTGATGGATCTCCTGAGCTCGCTTAGCTCACGTGCAATGGTGTCCACTGTATTACGGAACCTTATTCCAACACTAGCAACAACTAGGAAATAAGAAAAGAACAAAAAGGATACTAGTAAATGAGTCCGTAGTCTCTATCCCTATTCTACCCTCCTTGTCTCCTATTCTCCCTACCCATTTGGTAACCTATAGCCTAATCGTATTCGTGTCGTTTCCGGGGGCTTTAGCTGCTGAAATTGCTAAAGCTGCTGCGGTTGTTGTGGCTGTTCGGGAGGTCTTGGATATGCAGAGTACTGGGGGTACTTAGGAAACTTAGGGACGCCGGCTCGAAAGCAGTAGTTTTGGAAAATCTTAAACTTAAAGTTAAAGTTGTCTTGTTCACCAGAGTATTTAGCTTTATCCGTGTAGAGCTTAGTTAAGTTGGTAATTTCCCTTCTAAAGCTTCCTTGTTCTTGTAGGGCGAGCTGGTCTATGGCTGGGGTAATTTGGGCCGGAGTCGGGGTTGGAGTTGCTGGGGTTGGCTGAATAATTTGAACGGGGGCAGTCGATAGTGATGGTAGAGCTGGGGTAGGGTCGTCGGTAGGGCCGTTGGTAGGGCCATCGGTAGGGTCGTTGGTAGGGTCATCGGTAGGGTCATTGGTAGGGTCGTCGGTAGGGTCGTCAGTAGGGTCGTCAGTAGGGTCGTCAGTAGGGTCGTCGGTAGGGTCATCGGTAGGCCATTTTAAGGGAGTTGGTTCGTGAATAACTCCTAGGAGGCCGTCTGCAATTAACTTCCTTGCCTCCTTCTGTATGTATACCCCATTTTCACGGAGGTAATCCCTGATCTCCTTCAATCGATCCTTGCCAAGGTTATCAAGTATATCCCTTGTAAACGACTCAAAATCGTCGACAAAGCTCTCCCATAGGTCAAATCCCTTCCATCCCTTCTTCTTATATATCGATAAACGCCAATCAACGAATGCTTTGACTTCCTTAATATTGGTTACAGTCGCGTTAATTCCAGTCTCCCATTTTTCGGTATCTATTGCAGAGGTAGCCATCTTTTGGTTCCGCAGTTGATTTAATTTAATAGTTGGACTAGAAGCGTAGAAACGACCACAAACTAATCGTTCTAAAGGCGTGATGGACGCAGGTCAGAAGCGCGAGTAACCTCACAAACTGGCCTTTAGGCTTAGCAAGCAATACCTTAATTCTTAGCCTTTGACAAGAGGTCTAGAGAATCAGACAGTGCCTCTCTTCGTTATACCTTACTAATCTATGCGGCACTGATCAGTATAAGAATCACGGTAGGGGGGTTTTGGTTTCGATCGTTTTCTCTTCTTCTTTTTCTCCTTCTACTTCTACAGGTGGAATTTAATGGATCTCCTAAGCTCGCTTAGCTCACGTGCAATGGTGTCCACTGTATTACGGAACCTTATTCCGACACTATGTTATATACTTAATTGCTAAAGTACGTTATACTAGGTTCTAAAGCTTTCTTTTTACTATAGTTATTACTTCTAGGTCTCTAAATACCTATATTAGCCTCTCCGCAAACCTATTCTAGTTAGTAAACATATACCATACTTCTTAGTTAGTAGTTGTTATTCCGTTTGTTTAGATTTTAGTAAGGTAAAATTTAAACTACTTAAGTGCTCTTCCTAACAAGAATAGTCCTGTGTATACTACTTAGTCTATAGGTGTTACTAATTTTGCCCCTTTTTATATAACTTTAAAGTGCATTTACATAAGGAATCCTTTAAGTTTTAACTTTTCCCCTAAGAATTGTTTAATTAAGGGTAACTTAACCTTAGCTGCTCTAATTCCATTAATTTAATTTTTAAGTATTTAATTATTGTCTATTAATTGACTAACTATTTCTTGTAATTAACCCACCGTAACTAGCTGCGAATTAGTATCTTTTATACTGGTATTTCCTCCTAACCCTAAGGTTGTAGCTATTATAGATAGTGTCATAACTAGTGCTTTTAGTAGTATATTATTTAACTTTATTAATACTATAACTAGGTAGTAAATATATAATAAAGCCTTGTGGGGAATACTATAGTAGACTAACTAATAGGCTAGGTTATATAGGTAAATAGGAAGTTAATAATATAACAGTAATAAATAATAACTGGTAGAGTGGTTGCCTAATAGATTAACTCTAATTATATTTTAAGATTTACTATAAGGAAAGGAACTATCTAGGTAGGAACTATAGTCCTTTAAATATATATCTATACTCCTAAGAAAGTTATTATTTTATCTACTCTATCTACTCTATTTACTCTATTATAGATTATATAGATTATATTATATAACCTTGCTTACTATTCCTTATTATATAGCTCTACTAGTTCTATTCTAAACTATACTCTTATTAACTAACTAGCTTCCTCTAACTCTTCTCTAAGTAATTATAGCATTGTACTTAAAGCGTCTGTAATAAATATATTAAAATAGTCCTTAAACGCCTATAAGATATAGGCCTATAATATAATATTAAGAAATACAAGTTCTATACGTCTAAGGTTATATACTTAGGCTTAATAATATTCTGTAATAGAATTAAAATAGACCCTAAGAAAGTTACTATAATTATAAACTAGGAAAGCCCTAGTAATATATAAGATATTTAAGGATTTCTAGGATTTATAAATTTCTATTAATAATTTATTGACCACTTCTTAGAAACTATTTGGCTATTAGTAAACCTAATAAAAAAGAATATAAAAATTAAATAGACTACTAAATATAAATAAGCTTTTAATAACCTAAAGTATTATTTTATAACTACTCTAATTCTTATCTATTTTAACCCTAATCTTAAATATATTATTAAAACAGACTTATCCAATTATATGCTAGGGGGAGTATTATCGCAATATAATAAGAATAATAAGCTATGCCTAGTAGCCTTTCTCTCCTAGAAACTCGCCCCTACTAAATTAAACTATAAGATATATAATAAGGAACTGCTTATAATTATTAGATATTTTAAATAATGGCGTTCTAAGCTTAAAGGATTATTATTCCTAATATATATATATTAATAGACTATAAGAACCTGCAGTACTTTATAACTATAAAGCAATTAACGTAGCGCTAAATTTATTAGACTAAATACCTCTTATAATTTAACTTTAAGATTATATATTAACCGGGTAAACTTAATTAAAAGCCTAATATATTAATATAATAATTATAGGACCTACTTATAAATGCTACAGATAAACGGATTATAAATTAATTATAGATTTTATTACCTCCTAAATATTTTAAAAAACTATATCCTATATTCTTAGACATAGAACTTAATAGATATAAATTAAAAGTTAATAAATAGGAAATGGAGATTAATAAGCTAATAGAATACAAATATAAGAATAATATATAGATAATAGATATAATAAAGCAATATAAATAGGAAAACAATAGTATAAGGATATTATACTTACTAAATATAAGATTTAAAATAACAAATTATACTATTAATAGAAGATAGTAGTTCTAAATTCCAAACCTTTATAATTTAAGATACTTAAATTTATATATAACTCTCCTATAGTAGGGTATTCTGGCTATATAAAGATTTATAAAATTATTTAATAAGTATACTATTAGCCTGTAATGCACGACTATATACAAAAATATATTTAAGTATATAGGATATGCATATATAGAAAGACCTCTTATATAAAGAAGTAAGGAGTACTTCTACTACTACTAATTCTAATATAAAGATGGCGCGATATCTTAATTAACTTTATAGTTAACTTGCCTAGTAGTAATAGGTTTATAAATATTATAATAGTTATTAACTATTTTATAAAAATGCAATATATAATTCCTATAGACTTAATTAATATAATATTAGTAGCTAAATATTTTATTAAGCACGTCTTTAAACTATATAGACTTTTTAACTTAATAATATCTAACTATAGAAGCTAGTCTATTTTTAGATTTTTAGCAAGCCCTATATAAACAATTAAGTATTTAAATATAACTCTTAACTGTATTCTATCTAGAGATAGATAGTTAAACTAAAATTATAAATATAATTATAGAATAATATCTATAAATATACTACTCCTACCTATAAGATAACTAGGAAAAATAGCTGCCCTTAGCCAAGTTTACTGTAAATAATATAATTAATATATTAATAGGCGTAACGCCATTTTATACAACCTATAGATAGAACCCTTAACTTAAATTTAAACTATAACCTAAAATTAATATAATAGGACCTATAATTAAACAGATTTAGTTAATTAATATATATAACTTTGCTAATTAAATAAAGCAGTTAACGGAATTATTATAAAGTAAATTAATATACGCTTAAATAGTATAGGAATAGCATATAAATAAAAAACATGCTCCTGTATAGGACTTTAAAGAAGGTAGTATAGTTTACCTAAATATATAAAACCTATAGACTTAACGGCCATTAAAGAAACTTAATTAGAAGTTTATAGGCCTATACTAAATTAAGAAGAAACTAAGCCTATATACCTATAAGCTTAAACCACTAACTAAGATAAAAATATACCTAATATTTTATATAAGCTTATTATTATGAGGGCGCGAAGAGGCTTTGGGGAAGATTTAAAGGAATAATATAAATTCTATCTAAATCTAAGGGTATATAGCTCTTGCAGAGTATAAGACGTTGCGTAAAGAAGAGAAGGGAATAATAAGAGAATCATATAATTAAATATTTAGGGGCTTAGTGGTCAATGCATGCGCATATACGCACGCGGTCTTTAACGGATTTTGGTAGAATTTAGTTAAAGCTTTGGAATTTATCTGTTAAGTGTTTTACCGAGACATCCCTATTGTAATTGGGCTAGTCCTATTATAGTACCCCCCCCCCCTTTTAGCCAAAGGTTTAAAATAATTTAACTTAGTTAAGAATTTATAATTTTATTACGGGTTATATTTTAGCGCCAGGTAGTAGTTTTAGCGAGGCAAATCTAACTAATTAGATAACTTTAACCGGTGGTTAAAGTTCCTTAACATCTTACGTATTACATAACTATATTATAAACGTTATAATACTTTTTAAGTTCTTTTTAAATTCGAGTTTCCTACTATCGTGTTTTATATATTTGTGTTAGGTAGCAGTTATTTGCCTTTATATTATGTCCATCTAGCTAAAGTAGGCCGCGAAGGATGGTCTTTATGGAATTCTTTTACTAGGGAAGGCGCGTTGGCCTTAATCTGTTTATAGGTTTCCTAGGTTTATATTTTATATCCTTCCCACTTAATAAGAAGTTTAAATTGTTTAGATTATATTTTCTATTGTATGTTATTAATTAAGTTAATAAAGTAAGAACTATTACTATTATTAACTGTCGGAATATATGGACAGAAGTTACGTGGTTACGCGTCGTTGACGTGTCGTCGTTGTGTCTTTAATTAGTCATCCTTATGGTGACTAATTAACCCCTTACTTAGGCACCGCGATCCTTACGATCCTCTGCTTTTAACACCTATTAGACAAGAACAAATCCATCAGTTAATAGGCCATACAAGTACACTTAGATAATACCGACATTAATTAATAGTCAACCTCACCAGTTGGCTATAGAGCAATAAGGTTCACTGCCGCCCTAGCAGCTTCATTTAATCGCAAGCAGCATTCCAGTACCTAGCAGTAAAACTAGCACCTAGCAGCTCCGGCAGCACCTAACCCCAGTAGCTTAGAATATACGACAAATACGCAACGCATAAGACATTCCACAGCAGTAAATTAACACCCAGTAGACCTCTTTATTGAGCCTATCTACATACCAGCTTAACAGCACCAAACGCCCAATAGCCCTCGGGTAGTACCTTAGCAGCTACCTCAGCAGCTACCTTAGCAGCACTATGTGCAGCATACTAGCTTTAATAGCACCCAGCATCACAGCAACCTAATAGCCTTGCGCAGTATCTAATTACCTAATAGCTTTACGCAGTAACCCAGTGTAGTAATATAACTTAGTAGTAAACCAATACCTAGTACGCGTCTTAGCATACAAATTAACATCCAATAGCCTTAAGCAGTATACTAGCATCATAGCAACCTAGCAGTGTTAGTAGTACCCAGCGTTACAGTAACCTAGTAGCGTTAGTAGCACCCATTACCTAACAGCCTTGTGCAGTACTCTAGCGTCATAGCAACCTAGCAGCATTAGCAGCACCAAAGTACCCAGCTTCGCCAGAAGCAACTAGCTCCAGAAGAGCACCCTATATAAGCTTAACACCCTGCCACGTCGAAATCATGTTAATAACGCGCTCTCCAGCCCCCCTGCTCCTCCGTTAGCATCCGTAGCAGTTACCAGCGCGCCCTTATCTTATAACAATTTTAGCTTTGCCAGACTCTCAAAGTTCTGCCAGCACGCTATTTCTACATTCTCGACACCCTACCACGTCGAAAATCACGTCAACAGCACGCCCCTAAACGCCAGCGTGCCCCTCTACGGCCTTTGCAAGCTATAAATACCACGTTAATAGGGTCTATATATTGGTGGTTTTACGCATAAAGAAAGAACTGCCAGTGTTAGAATATATAGATAGTGGTAATACCTGCAATCCATCTAACGCTGGTACTGTACTGCCATATATAATCGACAAACTAATAGCGCCGCTATACCTGCTATTATGATACTGATTGTGCTGATATACCTGCGATCTACCAACCAAATAATCGTGCCAATACGCCTACGATCTACCAACCGAATAATCGTGCCTATATGCCTACGATCTACCGACCAAATGATCGTGCCTATATGCCTGCGATTTACCGACCGACCGATAGACGAGCTCTACGTTCAACTACTATTACCACCCAACGCTTATACCGTACTGCTACCTGAATCTAACAACTGTTGTGCTAATACGCCTGCGACCCAAACATAACTAGGTAGAGCTTTGCTCCCTAAAATACAACCCTATCGCTGGCACCGTACTGCTAGTATTGGAATACATGGATAGAGGTTACATGGTTATGTGTCTTAGGATGGCTGTTCTACGCACAAAGAAAGAACTGCCAGTGTCGGAATATATGGACAGAAGTTACGTGGTTACGCGTTGTTGACGTGTCGTCGTTGTGTCTTTGATTAGTCATCCTTATGGTAACTAATCAACCCCTTACTTAGGCACCGCGATCCTTATGATCCTCTGCTTTTGACACCTATTAGACAAGAACAAATCCATCAGTTAATAGGCCATACAAGTGCACTTAGATAATACCGACATTAACAATTATAGGAGGTAGTAGTGGCACTTTGCAAGTTATAGGATTATTTTTTAAGGGTTATAGCAAGCTTATATAAAACGTTAGGTATATTTTCATCTTAGTTAGTAGTTTGAGCTTATAGGCGTACGGGCTTAGTTTCCTCTTAATTTAGTATAGGTCTACAAACTTCTAATTAAGTTTCTTTAAGGGCCGTTAAGTCTTTAGGTTTTATGTATTTAGGTAGGCCATATTACCTTCCTTAAAGTCCTATGTGGGAGCTTGTTCTTTATTTGTATACCATTCCTATAACGTTTAAGCGTATATTAATTTACTTTGTAATAGTTCCGTTAACTACTTTATTTAATTAGCGAAGTTATGCGCGTTAATTAACTAGATCTGTTTAATTATAGGTCCTATTATATTAATATTAGGTTATAGTTTAAATCCAAGTTAAGGGTCTTATCTGTAGGTCGCGTAGAATGGTATTACGCCTGTTAATATGTTTATTGTATTGTTTGCAGTAAACTTAGCTAAAGGCAGCTATTTTTCCCAGTTATCTTATAGGTAGGAGTAGTATATTTATAAGTATTATTCCATAATCGCGTTTACAATTTTAGTTTAGCTATCTATCTTTAGATAAAATATAGTTAAGAGTTATATTTAAATGCTTAATTGTTTATATAGAGCTTGCCAGAAATCTAAAATAAACTGGCTTCTGTAGTTAGATATTATTAAGTTAGGAAGTCTGTGTAGCTTAAAGACGTGTTTAATAAAATATTTAGCTACTAATATTATATTAATTGAGTCTATAGGAATTATATATTGCACTTTTATAAAGCGGTTAATAACTACTATAATATTTATAAACCTATTACTGTTAGGCAAGTCAACTATAAAGTTAATTAAGATGTTGTGCTATCTTTATATTGGAATTAGTAGCGGTTAAAGTACTCCTTACTTCTTTATATAAGAGGTCTTTCCATACACATACATTCTGCATGCTTAAACGTATTTTTATATATAGTTGTGCATTATAGGCTAGTAATATACTCGTTAAATAATTTTATAAGTTTTTGTACGGCCAGGATGTCCTGCTATAGGGGAGTTATATATAAATTTAAGTATTTTAAATTGTAAGGGTTTGGAATTTGGAACTACCATCTTCTATTAATAGTATAATTGATTATTTTAAATTTTGTATTTAGTAAGTATAATATCCTTATACTATTATTTTCTAGTTTAGATCGCCTTTATTATATCTACTATTTATATATTATTTTTGTATTTATATTCCATTAGCTTATTAATTTCTATTTCCTATCTATTAACTTCTAATTTATTTTTATTAAGTTCCATATCTAGAAATATAGGGCGTAGTTTTTTAAAATATTTAGGAGGCAGTAAAATCCGTAATTAATTTATAATCCGTTTGTCTAAAGAGTTTATAGATAAGTCCTATAATTGTTATATTAATGCGTTAGGCTTTTAATTAAGTTTACCCGGTTAATATATAATCTTAAAGTTAAATTATAAGAGGTATTTAACCTAATAAATTTGGCGCTGCGTCAAATTGTTTTATAGTTATAAAGTACTATAGGTTCTTATAGTCCGTTAACACGCGTATTAGGAACAATAATCCTGTAAGCTTAGGACGCTATTGTTTAAAACATTTAATAATTATAAGTAGTTCTTTATTATATATCTTATAGTTTAATTTAGCAGAGGCAAGTTTTTAAGAGAGAAATGCTACTAGATGTAGTTTGCCATTCTTATTATATTGCGATAATACTCCCCCTAGCGCATAATTAGACGAGCTAGTTTTAACGGTATATTTAAGGTTAGGGTTAAAGTGAGTAAGAATTAGAGTAGTTATAAAGCGGCGTTTTAAATTATTAAAAGCTCATTTGCATCTAGCGGTTTATTTAAATTTTATATTCTTCCTTATTAGGTTTACTAATGGCTAGGAAATTTCTAAGAAGTAGTTAATAAATTAATAATAGAAATTTATAAATCCTAAAAATCCTTAAATATCTTATATATTGCTAGGGCTTTCCTAGTTTATAATTATAGCAACTTTCTTAAGGTCTATTTTGATTTCTTTACGGAATATAATTAAGCCTAAGTATATAACCTTAGATATGTGAAACTTGTATTTTTTAATATTGTATTATAAGCCCGCGTCTTATAAGCGTTTAAGGACTATTTTAACGTGTTTCCAATGTTTAGAAAGCAAGGACGAGTAAATTAAGATATTATTAATATACGCGGTAACAAATACATTAAGGAATTTATAAAGTATATTATTAACGTATTACTAAAACGTACCGGGACCGTTCTTTACGCTAAACGGCATTACTAGGTATTTAAAGAGTCCCTATTGTGTATAAAAAGCTATATACTTCTTATCTCCTTCACGTATATGGATTTTATTAAAGGCGGCAACTATATTAAGCTTTATAAAGTACTGTGCCTTCGCTAAACGGTTAAGCGTCTCTTAAATTAAAGGAATTGGATATCGGTTTTAAATCGTAATTACGTTTAGAGCTTAATAATTAATATAGAATCTTAAGCCTCCTCCTAGCTTTTTAATAAATAGTACAGGTAAGGTGAATAGAGAACTAGGGCGAATAAATCCTTTTTCTAGATACTCGTTAAAGTATTATTATATTATAAGTAGTTCTTCTTATAATATACTATATAGCGGACTAAACTTTGGTATTATGCCAGGCTTAAGTTCTATCTTAAAATCGTGTTTCTTTTAGTATGGGGCTAGTTAGTTTGCAAATTGTTTTTTAAACTTGTTAATTAGGTTATGGTACTCTTTAAGCATAAGAGGTTAAGGATTAGGATATTATTTTAGTTCTAGTACTTTCTTAATGTCTTCTATAGTTATAGCAAAGATTTTATAATCTTGTCTTTTTACTAATAAGATAAAAGGCGCGGCCTATATTATACAAATTTTGAGAGGTTTTAACGTAATATCTTTATATTCTTTACTATAATTAGCAGTCGTAGATTTATTATATTGGCTTAAAGTTTATAGCAAGGGTAATTTATATTATATTAAATTTAAATAGTCGTATACATATTTATAGGGCAAGTAGTTTTTTAAGTAATAACTTTAGCAGTAGGTTATATAGAACTTTAGTGTTTCTTTAACCTAGCTAATTAAAGGGTCGTGTTGTTTTAGCCATCTATGTCTAAGTATTATCTTATAGTGCTTTAAGGGTATTATAAATAGGGAAATATATTTAAGGTATTTACCTATCTACAATTTTATAAGAGCGTAGTGTGTTAGTTCGCCATATATTAAAAGTTTGCTATTAAAGCCTTGTAGGCCTTAGGGCTTATTAAGTTTCTTTAAATTTAGGCGTTAAGTTTTTATATAGTTTATATTAATAAAGCCCATACTAGTGGCTCCGCTGTCTATAAGGATTTATACTTCCTTCCATTTTCCAAGTATTTGAATTTCGCTGAGTATATTAAGGGAATTGTGTTATGTATTAGCGCTAAAAGAGCCTAGACACTTATACTCTTCCACTTTTTATCCTAAGGCACAACTTAACCTTAGGACGATTCGTTTTCCGAGTTAACTAAAGGCGAGGTGCTTCGTGGCGTTCAAGTACAATTTGTAGGGTAGATATGATTTAAGGGACGAGTACGACTTAAGGAACGGATACGATTTAAGGATCGGGTATAGCTTAAGAAGTAGGAGGAACTACGGCGGACCTTTTCAAAGGGGTAAGTTCGGCAGTGCTTTTAAATGTATCCTTTTTTACCGCATCCAAAACATTCTCCATTTGTGGCTTGTGTTCTTCGTTCATCAGTTCCTAAGGGTGCATAGGATTAAGCGGCATTGAGGTCTATAGGGTTATATATAGGGCTTTTAGGTCTTAAAGAAGGATCGTGCTTTGGGGTATATACCAGGTTTGTAGAGTTTTAAACATAAGGTGTAGTTGGCTTTAGAGAATAAGTCTGTTTATTATATCAAAGGTCCTTGTTGATTCGTTAATATATTATAGCAAATTCGGACAGGTTTTTCGGCAGTTCCTTACCTACTAACTAGGCTCTAATTTTATCCAAGATAGCTTATTAAAGGGCAGCAATTCTAGCGGCTTTATTCTAATCCAGTTCGCTAATAAGGCCTAAAATTTCTAAAAAGAAGCTAGTGAAGTCTTAGTTTTGTTATTGCAGGTTTTTAAGTTTGGTAACAGCTGTGTATTTGCGGCTAGCGTTATTATATATTCATTTTAGTAGAGAGATAAAGATTTTAAAATTAATAAAGGTGCCGTTACAGAAGAATAGATCTATAGTATATATAGCATTTTTACTTAAACAAGACATTCTGTAGCTAACCTTGCTAGCTTTAGTAGGGTATTAGTTATAGTTTATTAAAAGTTTAAGATGGAGCTTGGTTACAAAGGGATGTAGGTTATTTTAATTTCTATTAAATATTAGAGGATTAGGGAGCTTTTTAGATTTTATAGTAGGTATTAAATTTGTTATAAATACGGGTTAAGCTACTATTGCTAGCTTAGTGTTCGTATTTAACGGACCAGGTTTAGATACGGTTACTTTAGTCTTATTTATAGGCGTTGTTGTTGGGGTTTCTAACGTAAGTGCCTTAACATTACGAAGTTCTTTGCGGAGTGCTTCCATTAATTACTAGTATTGGGCTTCTAGTGCAGCCCGCTACTAAGCTAGGGCATCCGTAAAGGACTATTATATTATAGTTAACTGTTCCCTAACTAGGGATATAATATTTATGGTTATTAAAGCGGATTTAGGTTCGTTTGCCATTTTAATAGTAGTTATTTTAACGTAATATAATGTAAGGGCGCGAAGAGGCTTTAGGGAAGATTTAAAGGAATAATATAAATTCTATCTAAATCTAAGGGTATATAGCTTTTGCAGAGTACAAGACGTTGTATAAAGAAGAGAAGGGAATAATAAGAGAATTATATAATTAAATATTTAGGGGCTTGGTGGTTGATGCGTGCGCATATACGCACGCGGTCTTTGACGGATTTTGGTAGAATTCGGTCAAAGCTTCGGAATTTATCTATCAAGTATTTCATCAAGACATCCCTATTGTAATTGGGCTAGTCCCATTACAATTATAACCTTTAAAAGATAATCCTATAACTTATAAAGTGCCACTACTACCTCCTATAATTGTTAATTAATAATATATAATAAAAAATATAATTTAAACAATTTAAACTTTTTATTAAGTGGGAAGAATATAAAATATAAACCTAGAAAACCTATAATTAAATTAAGGCTAACACTCCTTCCTTAGTAAAAGAATTCTATAAGGACTATCCTTTATAGTCTGCTTTAGCTGGATAGATATAATATAAAGGTAAATAACTACTACCTAATATAAATACATGAAACATAATAGTAGGAAACTTAAAATTAAAAAAAAACTTAAAATATATTATAATACTTATAATGTAATAAGTTATAAATTCTTAACTAAATTAAATTGTTTTAGACCTTTAGCTAAAGGGGGGGTACTATAACAAGACTAGCCTAATTATAGTAGGTGTTACGGGACTTACCCGTTCTTATATCCCTACGCGTTTTGACATTCTTAACCCATGCTTACGTTCGTCCCAAGACACCTACGCACGTACCTCTATAACCCCTATTTATACTTCGTACCTAGTATACAGAAGACTCTTCTTCTTCATCTAGATGTCTTTGTATTAACACGCATAGTTACGCGTACGTAGCCTTCTTCAATTACTACCCCATTTAGTACATTGTATTCCAGCTTATACCTACTCCATAACAGTAGGAATGTCTTAGTAAAACACTTAACAGATAACTATTTATAACTATTTATAACTATTTGCAACTGTTTACAACTATCTATAACTATTTATAACTGTCTACAATTATCTGCTATAATCTACTATTTTCTACTAGCGCTATAATACTAAAGTCTGTTAAAGACCATCAAAGACTATATATATATATATATGCGCACGCACTAACCACTAAGACCCTAACTATTTAATTATATAATTCTCTTATTATTCCTTTCTCTTCTTTATATAATGTCTTGTTCTCTACAAGAGCTATATACACTTAGATTTAAATAGAATATATATTATTCCTTTAAATCTTCCCTAAAGCCTCTTCACGCCCTTATATATAGGAAGTAATTATCCTATTAAAGTCCTTATAGACTATAATAACCTAAAATACTTTATAACTATAAAGGTATTAAGTAGTTAATAAACTAGATAGGCGGAAGTACTATTATAGTATAACTTTAAAATTACGTACCGCCTAGAAAAGATAAATCCCACTAATAGGTTATTAAGATGTCTAGATTATAGGATAGGGAGGATCTAGGATAGTATAGGGGAAATAATCCTTATATTATAAAATTTGCTTAGGAAAAAAGAAGACTCTTTCCATAAAACTGCTAAATTTTATAGTAGGGCAGAGGTCCTAGTAATACAGCTACAAAGCGCTATAATTATAAAGCTGTAGGATATAGTTATAGACTAGGTTATAGACTAGGCAGATATTATAAAGTTAGCATACCCTAGAATTAGCAAGAATTCTACAGGATATGCTAGAGGTATTACAGCACCTTTAACTTAACGGTATATTAGCTATAAGTTTCTGGATCTAAAGGGGATAGGTAAGATGTCTATCTATAGCTTAATATACTGTATAACGGTAGGAGAGTCTACTAGCACTAATGGTTTAAAACATCTTATGCTACGCCTTAAGTCTGTAATAGTAGTAGGCGAAATAGAAGTAAGCGATCTATATAAACCCTTTCTAGATCTTCTTCTTTAAGTATAGTAGAGGGACGCCTTTGTTTCTAGAGAGAGGTAGAAAGATATAGTAGAGACTAACTTAGCTAGAGTTACTAAGAAGCTGTAGCAGTAAGACCAAAAGGATGCTATATATATCTTAAAGGACTAAGCGGTTTAAGACAAAATTCTAAAGGTTATCTATAATAACCCTCTTAGGGGTTACTATAGTGCTAATAGAACCCTTAAGGCTATTTAAAGGAAATACTTTTAGGATGGAATATCCAAAGAGGTTAAGGACTATATATTAAGATATAATATGTGCTAAAGGGTATAGATATCTAGGTATTGCCTATATAGCGAGTTATTAGTGCTTCCTATTCTATAGGGACCTATATTAAAACTAATAATAGATTTTATAATAGGGTTACTCCCTATTAAAATAAGTACTGGAGAGGTTGCTAATACTATTTTAATAATTATTAATAGATATATAAAGTTTTTAGGGTACTCTACTATTATAATAACGATTATAGTAGTAGAACTAGTAGACTTATTTTTAGAATAGTAGCTCTTATTTAGTATACTAAGGGGAATCATATCTAATAGAGGTACCGTATTTAATAGTATATTTTAGTCTTTATTCTGCCTCTTATTAAAAATATAGTAAAGGATAACTACTACCTTTTACCTATAAATAGACGGGCTAATAGAGCGTTTAAATGCGTTATTGGAACACTACCTCCGCTGCTATATTAATTATTAATAAGATAATTAGATATTAAAGTTGGCTTTAGCGCAGTATATATATAATATAAGTATCTATAGTAGTATAAAAATGACTCCTTATAAATCACTAATTGGGGTAAAAGTAAATAACTCCTAAAATATTAAGGATATTATTCCTAAAAGGGAGGCACTAGCGGCGTCTAAGAGGATTAAGTAAATAAGAATTTATAGAGAAGAACTTAAAAAGTACTTACTAGATACCCAGGCCGTATAAAAAAGGTACTATAATAAAAAATATATGCTAAAAGAATTTAAGATAGGGGATAAAGTCTTACTATCTATAAAAAATATCTAAATAAAACGTATTAAGAAGAAGCTAGATTACTAATGGCTTGGACCCTTTAAGATAGTTAGGAAAACTAAAGGAAATTAAGCTTAAAAATTGGAATTGCTAAAATTATATCTAATATATCCTATATTTTATATTTCCTTACTAAAGCTATACTAGAGAAGAGATAATATAGAACTACCCCTACTCAGTGAGATTAATAGGGAACTAGAATAGAATATAGAAGATATTCTAGACTAAAAATAGCGCTAGAAGAAGCGCGAATTTTTAATCTATTGGGAAGGATACTCTTAGGCGTATAATAGTTAGGAACTAGAGGAGTACCTTTAGCTAGGACATAATATAGTAATTAAAACCTTCCTAAGGACTAAAAATAAAGATTTAGTAATAGTTTTGGATATACTATAGGCGAAGTAATTAGGAAGACCCTATAAATTAAAACTATAGGATTAAGCATAGGTATTAAGAACGGAAATATTTCGCTATTATAATAGGGATCTATAGGAGAATTACTAGTAATACTGCCTAAAGAAGACGCTATTTAAGAATAAGTAGTAGTACTATAAGAAGAGGCCTTAGGGATTTAGAAGGATCCCCTAGGGATAAAAGGAGAGTATCTAGTCTAGCACTAAAGATATATAGTAGAGTTAATAGTATAAAGAGGAGTAAAAGATAGCCTATAAAGAATTAATTTTTTTTTAAGAAATTATAAGATACCTATAGGAATACCACCCGTTTATTATATATAGGGATTATAGTAGTATACTGCTTCTATATAGATTGTTACTAAAGCTTAAAATAAAGGCATCCTTAAAGTATAAAGTTAATTCCTAATAATAGGGTATCCTAGAGGCATCTAAGAAGTACTATATAAAGCTACTCTATAAAAAGAAGGAAAGAACTAGATAATAACTTAAATACTAGTAGTAGTAATAGGAGCCTTCTTGTAAAGGGACTAGCCCAGTTATAGTAGGAATGTCTTAGTGAAATACTCGACAGATAAATTCCAACGCATTAACTAAATTCTGCCGAATTTTGCCAGCTTAACCGACTTCTACTAAGTTCTACTAGATTAATTAAATTCTACTAAAGTCCGTTGAAGACCGCGTACATATATATACACGTATTAACTACTAAAACCCCTAACTATTTAGTTATATAATTCTCTTGTTATTCCTTTCTTTCTTTACGTAACGTCTTATACTCTATAAGAGCTATATACCCCTAGATTTAGATAGAATTTATATTATTCCTTTAAATCTTCCTTAAAGCCTCTTTATGCCCTTATATTATATTATGTTAAAATAACTACTATTAAAATAGTAAACGAACCTAAATCCCCTTTAATAACTATAATATAATAGTCCTTTATAAACATCTTAGCTTAGTAGCAGGCTACACTAAAAGCCTAATATTAGTAATTAATAGAAGCACTCTATAAAGAACTCTATAGCGTTAAGGCACTTATATTATAGACCCTAATAGCAATACCTATAAACGAGATAGTATCTAAGCCTGGCCTGTTAAATACGAACACTAAACTATTAATAGTAACTTAACCTATATATATATTAAACCTAGTACCTATTATAAAATCGGAAAAGCTCTCTAATCCTCTAATATTTAATAGAAACTAAAATAACCTATATTCCTTTATAACTAAGCTCCGTCTTAAACTCTTAATAAATTACAATTAATACCCTACTAAAGCTAGCAAGGTTAGCTATAGAATATCTTATTTAAGTAAGGACGCTATATAAACTATAGATCTATTCTTTTATAATAGCACTTTTATTAATTTTAAAATCTTTATCTCTCTACTAGAATAAATATATAATAACGCTAGCCGTAAATATATAGCTATTACTAAATTTAAAAACCTATAATAACGGAACTAAGACTTTACTAACTTCTTTTTAGAATTTCTAGGCCTTATTAGCGATCTAGACTAGAATAAAGCCGCTAGAGTTGCTGCCCTTTAATAAGCTATTTTAGATAAGATTAGAGCCTAGTTAGTAAGTAGAGAGCTACTAAAAAAACTTATCTAAATCTGCTATAATATATTAATAAATTAATAAAGACCTTCGATATAATAAACAAACTTATTCTTTAAAGCTAACTATACCTTATATTTAAAACTCTATAAAACCGGTATATATCCTAAAGTACGATTCTTCTCTAAAACTTAAAAGCCCTATATATAACTCTATAGACCTTAATATTACTTAATTCTATATACCCTTAGGAACTAATAAATAAAAAACTAAGCCGTAAATAGAGAATCCTTTAAATGTGGTAAAAAAGGATCTATTTAAAGGTATTACTAAACTTGCCCTTTTAAAAAAAGTCCGCCGTAGTTCCTCCTAATCCTTAAATCGTACCTATTTTATAAATTGTACTTAGACGCTATAAAGTATCTTGCCCTTAGTTAGAAAATAAATTATCCTAAGGCTAAGTTGCGCCTTAGGATAAAAAGTAGAAAAGTATAAGTGTCTAGGCTCTTCTTGTCAGATAATCTGTATTCTCTAAGGCGTGGGACATGTGCACGAGTTACGTGCACGGGGCACGTGCATTATAAATCTCTTCATAGAGCCCCAGGGGCCCTAGGTCAACCATATCGACATCAATCAACCCATTTTATTAATAAACAGCTCTATACGAACTTCGTGATAGTTATAAGCCCGGTCCGCCGACTTAAGAAGCTATTCAGCTATTACTCGGTTATTTAAAGAAATTCTACCTTATTGTCAGACTCTGACACCTCATCGTTAAGACGCAGACTCTGATAGAAATCCTACCTTAATTATCACAGGACGATTCTAACACGAGATTCCACGAGATTCCACGAGATTCCACGAGAAATCCTACCTTAATCGTCACAGGACGATCCTGACGACAAGGACGATCCTAACAACAAAATACCATCTTAATTCCCCTTTGCCTATTAGTTAAATGACTCCACCAACGTCGAGTTTATTGACTATAATCATCCTCAATAAGCCAGAAGACTGGGAGCGATAGCTATGGCAACTCCGAGCCCTTATGGATTAGCAAATTTGGGCCCACGTTAACCCAGCCATAGAAGCACCTTAAGAAGGTCTACTTAAAAAACCACCTTATCCAAAGGTTATAGATTTTAACGAGAATGTAAGCTTATATATATAGCTCTCAATAAATTAACAGAGAGCGTATAAGAATAGCAGACAATACTACAACTAGGATATAAAGTATTTCCTAAGATAGGAAGATTATCTTTAATAGATCCGCATCTAGATTACGTCTATAGTATTAATTTAGAAGAAGCTACTGCTTAACCCTTCCTTAACAGTTAAAGAATGGCTATCTTGGCTAAAGAAGAATACAGAACCTACCTTATTGTTTATTAGGAAGAAGGTATAATACTAGTACACAGAAGCCCTTAAGGGGTTTAAACACTTGTTAAAATTAAACTAATGGCTAGATTAATGGGAACACGTAATATCCCTAGGAGAGAAGTACAAGATCCCTTAAATGTCCAATGGAATCTGGCTTTAAGATTTGGTAAAAGTTATTCGACCTTTTAGCGACGCCTACTGTATGAAGTATACTACCGAGTCGAATGACTCTTAGAAGTTAAGATCTTCCAAATACCGCAGAGTAGCAAAGGAGCTATAAGAAGGACTTAGAATACCCTTAGAGAAAGCCAATGCTACTATAAAAAGAAGTACCTTTAATATAGACTTCGCAGAGTAAGCTATTAAGGATCACTCTGATACTACTAAAGGTTTACAAAGAGGAAAGGCCTTAGTATGCAAGAGCCGCTTAAAGAGAGCTGGGACACTGGTGGATAAGGAGACGTCCTATAAGAAGCCAACACCTAAGTGCCTAGCGTGCGGAATACGAGGACACTCCCTTTGGGACTATTGGTGTTTATTTAAAGATAAGAGACCTATAGGAGTTATAATTGGAGATACTTGTATCGAAAAGGCACTAAGGAAGGTAGAATAGAATAAGGATCTTACTAATCTAGTTGCCAAAATTAGACGTAAATAAGAAGACGAAGCTTAATAACAATAAGACGAAAGTAAGGAAGTCCTACGTCTTAAGGACGTTGCCTTTTATACGGACTTTAATATAAATCTAGTGTCGTTCTGTCTACTTTAAAAATAAGGGAACTGCTAGGATAATAAAGGATAACATAATCCTATACTAAATGGAAGAACGTTACGGATAACAGACTATCGAATACGTCTAACTAGGGAGTCTATTAGCGTTTAATATAAGCCGACTGCTACGCCGCTAACGGAAGCGTAGAGTATCGTTAAGAGACATTCGTTTAGATGCGAAAGGTAATGCACGACTATAGCATCTACGTCTAGGTTATCTAGGACCTATAAGGTCTTATAAAGGTTCTTGGATCGGAATATTAATAAACCTTATCTCAACCTCCTAATTAACTGACCTTAAGGAAACGCCAAGGTATTATATTTAAGCCTTCGGCGCTATATACCTAAGCTTAGAACGGTACCGCCGAACGCTTAGGGGGTGTAATTATTAAAAAAGCACGTAAAGGGATAGTAGATCCTTAGCTTAATAAGACTTACCTATAAGAGCTACTGCATTGGCGAGTATGACAACCGGACCCTATGGCCACTACCGCAAAATTTGACCTAGAGACGATATATAGATGTAGTTAACGCGTGTGTCTAGTATAATCTTAATAAAGTTGTCTGTTGATAATATTATCTTCTACTACCAAAAGATAGATAAGAAGAAAGCTTAAGAAGCAATTAAGGAGCTGAGCAAGGAATACTAGATAAGTACCCTTAGCGAGCTAAAATGGTTTTAAGGAATCTATATACTACGCGATCGTAGCCAAAGGCTTTTGTGGCTATCCTAGGAAGCCTATATTAAGAAGATAGCTAACCAGTATAAGATAGATCTCAAAAGGGCGTCTTCTAGACACTCCTATGGCAGAATCGGAACTCCTCTCTACCGATTACCAATCGATCCGTCTGACGCGTCCGTCCCCTAATATAGACCTACTAGTCCGTCCTATATCCCTACCAAGAGAAGCAGCTTCTACAATACTATGTTAGAGTATTCTAGTACCTATATGGCACGAGGAGCAGAGCAATCTACTATAGAGGAGATAAGGAAGGAACGAACAGTAGAGGGAGAGATAAAGGAATACGCGACAAAGGACGAGACGACGGAAGAGACAGTAGAGGTAAAGCGTAATTATTTATTTATGCTAGCGATGCATTATTCGCGGACAATTCTGTTAACAGAAAGAGCTCACAAGAATATATTATAAAGCTATTTAGAGGACCGATCGCATGGAGAGCAAATAAGCAGGATACGGTGACTACGTTAAGCATAGAAGCCGAGTTGTTAGCCCTATCTTAGACAGCGAAAGAAGCTATCTTTACTAGTAGGATGTTTAAAGCATCTAAATGAGCCCTTGATTATTAACTCCGATTAATTATAAAAGATACGGCTAAGTAAAGCTCCAATATGTTGACATCTATTAATACTGGTTGCGTTAAGAATACGTAATGAGACGAGTGGTATTTTAATAGAAAGTAACGAAGGAGATGATCGCTAATGGACCTACAAAGGCCCTGCCTAAGTAGAGGTTTTAGAACTTCGTTAGCCTAGTTGGAATGGTGGATATTAAGGAGCGGCTAGATAAGGAGAAGCAACTAAAGGACCTAAGGGAGAAGGTTAGGGCGAGAAGGAAGGATTTAGATAAGATTATGGTTTAATTAACACATTAATGGACACGAGAAAGTGGTTAGCTTTAACCTTAAAGAGCTTAAAGCTAAGGGGGTGTGTTAGATAATCTGTATTCTCTAAGACGTGGGACACGTGCACGAGTCACGTGCACGGGGCACGTGTATTGTAAATCTCTTCATAGAGCCCCAGGGGCCCTAAGTCAACCATATTGACATTAATTAACGATTAAGTTAAGATCATCAATCAATTAACCCATTTCATCAATAAACAGCTCTACACGAACTTCGTGACACTTCTAGCGCTAATATATAATATAACTCCCTTAATATACTTAGTAAAATTTAAATACTTAGAAAATAGAAGGAAGTATAAATCCTAATAGATAGTAGAGCCACTAGTATAGGCTTTATTAATATAAACCACGCAAAAACTTAACGCCTAAATCTAAAGAAACTTAATAAGCCCTAAGGCTTATAAGGCTTTAATAGCAAACTCTTAATATATAGTGAGCTAATATACTATACTCTTATAAAAATATAAGGGCGCGAAGAGACTTTGGGGAAGATTTAAAGAAATAATATAAATTCTATTTAAATCTAAGAGTATATAGCTCTTATAGAGTATAGGACGTTACGTAAAGAAGAGAAAGGAATAACAAGAGAATTGTATAATTAAATGGTTAGGGATCTTAGTAGTTAATGCGTGCGCATATACGCACGCGATCTTTAATGGACTTTAGTAGAATTTAATTAATCTAGCAGAATTTGGCAGAAGTTGATTACGCTAGCAGAATTTAGCAGAATTTGGTTAAAGCGTTAGAATTTATCTATTGAGTATTTTACTAAGATATTCCTACTATAACTGGGCTAGTCTCGTTATCCCTTGACACGGCAATTTGGGTCCTTAGGTTATCGATAAGAATCAACCAATCGGAAAAGCCGGGTTAATATAAATATTCAATTGAAGCGAGTCGCGAATATAAGCGACCTTGGCAAAGGACCCTGCCGTGTCAAGGGATAGTCCCCCCCCCCTTTTAGTTAAAGGTCTAAAATAATTTAATTTAGTTAAGAATTTATAATTTTATTATATTATATTTTGCCTTAGGTAGTAGTATAGAGTTTTGCCGTTTCTAACCGTTAAATAGACTAATTAGGATTTCTATACCTGGTATAGAAAATTACTATTAGTTTAGTTTAGGCGGTAAGCTAAACTAATATCTTTATAGTGGGTCTTAGTAAGGCAGATTAGACTAATTAGATAACTTTAACATCTTGCGTGTCACGTAACTATATTATAAATATTATAATATATTTTAAGTTCTTTTTAAATTCGAGCTTCCTACTATTATATTTTATGTTTTTATATTAAATAGTAGTTGTTTACCTTTATATTATGTCTATTCAGCCAGAGTAGGCTATAAAGGATAGTTTTTATAAAATTCTTTTACTAAGGAAGGCGTATTGGCCTTAATCTAGTTATAGGTTTCCCAGGTTTATATTTTATATCCTTTCCACTTAATAAGAAGTTTAAATTACTTAGATTATATTTTTTATTATATATTATTAATTAAGTTAATAAAGTAAGAACCGTTACTATTATTAATAATTATAGGAGGTAGTGGCGGAATTCCGCGAGTTATAGGATTATCTTTTAAAGGTTGTAATAAGCTTATATAAAACATTGGATTTTTTTTTGTTGGTAGTTTAAGCTTATAGGCGTATAGGCTTGGTTTTTTCTTAATTTAGTATAGGCCTATAAACCTCTAGCTAAGTTTCTTTAAAGGCTATTAAGTCCGCAGGTTTTATATATTTAGGTAAACTATATTACCTTCCTTAAAGTCCTATATAGGAGCTTGTCCTTTATTTGCATGCCATTCCTATACTATTTAAGCGTACATTAATTTACTTTATAATAGTTCCATTAACTGCTTTATTTAATTAGCAAAGTTATACATATTAATTAACTGGATCCTGTTACGGAGTAAGTATAAGTGGTAATAATATATAGCGAAGTAGCTATTATTAGGCTATGTATATAAACTATGTAATAAGGTCAAGACGTTGCGTAAGAAGAGAAGGTAAGAAAACGGGAAGAAAGGGTATATATTGTTAGTTTAGTTGCTTAGTTAATATATACATGGAGCAGAATAGGATTTAAGTAGCGGTCCTGGCAGAACTTAGCAGGATTTAGTAAACTTAGCAGAATATAGCAGAATGCAGTAGATTGCCATTAGATTGCTGTAAATTGCCAGCAGATTGCCATTAGATTATTATCTTATAGTTAGTTTCTTCTTACTATATTAGTGGAAATAGGTAGAAATAGATAGACGTATATAAGGTGTCACAGAGGTGTCCTATAATAATACCCCCCCTTTAAACTTAAGCTTCTGCGAGATAGGGCTATAGTAGTTCTAGATAGAGTTTATAAAAGTCTTCTATAGCTTGTGTAAGTCCTATAGAGTTAATAGGTTTCCACAAGGGCTTAGTAAAGCCTCTCCATTTTATAAGGTATATATATTTACATTTCCGTTTATCGTATTTAATATTATTTACTCTTTTAATAAGGTACTTATTCTTACTATCCACTTTAACTGGTAGGGGAGGGTCTTAAATCTATTTAGGCAGGGCATCTAATATAGGGGCAGTAGGATAAAGGACTGACGTATAGAATATAGGGTAGATTTTAACTGTATTAGGGAGCTTTAGTTAGTAGGCATAAGAAGAAACAACTTTTTTAACCTTATAAGGGCCAGAGTTCTTCCAATTAAGTTTCTTAGTAGGTTGTTTTATGTTTAGATTTCTTATATCTAGCCAAATAAAGTTACTAATTTGGTAGGCTGGTGCTAGGATTTAGTTCTTATTTGCTGCGGCTTTATAAATAGATTGGGCCTATATTATTTTATTAGTAAGAAACTCTCATAGTTCTTCCATCTTCTTTATAAATATATTTATTTCTATAACTTATAAGGCCTAATAAGCTAGGCAAGGGATATTACTAAAGGGTTTAAAACCTATTTACGGATACTAGCTGTAATTAGCTAGGAATAGGGAGACCTTTATAGTTTCTAAAACGCAGTTATTTATAGTAAACTCGGCAAATATAAGCCAGTCTATCTAGTTATTTTATAGATATAACATATATATCCAAATATATTGTTCCATTATAGCATTTGTATATTCTATTTAACTATCTGTTTCTAAGTAGTATGCTATAAATAATAGTGCTTTAATATAGAGTTAGGTAGTTAGTTCTTTCTAGAACGCAGAGATAAACTGGCTGCCTTTATTAGAGATAATTATCTTAGAGAGTCTATAGAGTTTCTATATATAATTTAGGAATAGTTAAGCAATGGCAGTTGTTAATATATTAGGGTAGGCAATTAAGTCTCTCATCTTAGATAGTTAATCTATAACTACTATAATATTTACGCAGCCTTTATTTACAGGGAGGTCAACAATAAAGTTAATTAAGATATCCTTCCATCTTCGGTCCAGAATAGGTAGTGGCTTTAAAAAGCCGTTATACGTCTTATATAAAGCTTTAGCTTATTAGCAGGTATAACAGCTAGAGACGTACCTTTATATTATATTATATATATTCAGCCAGTATTATTTCTATTAGAGTAGTCTATAGTTTTTCTACAGCCTAGGTAGCCGGCTACTAGTAGGGTGTGTATATATTTAAGAAGCTTAAGCTTAAGTTTATTATAGTTAGGTATAACTAGGCAGTTCTAGTAGTATAAGCGGTCTCTATAAGCTTTATATTTATTTAGAGAGGTCTTTTTAGAGCGTCTAACGCCATCTTAAATTAGCTTAAGTATCTCTTAGATAAACTCATTATTTAGGTATTTGTTAAATATAATCTGTTTAATTAATTAATTAGTTATTTTAAGGACGTATACCATAAGGTCTTTAGCTAGGGGATTAAATAATTTAGGGTAAATCAGGGTTTAATTATAGTAGGCGCATACTTTTTCCTATGCTGGTATATCTTATAAATATTAGGTTAGGGTATTAGGTTTTTAACCTTAATCGCCTAGGTAGTATATAATTAAGAATTGGAAATAAGACAGATATTCTAACTAGTAGGCTTAATAATAACTTAGCTGTTTTATAGTTATAAAGTACTATAGATTCTTATAGTTGCTAAGGACCTTAATTAGAAATCCGGCGCCTTCTAGTTTAGGTCGCCATTATTTAAAATATCTAATAATAGCCAATAATTCCTTATTATAGATCTTATAGTTATATTTAGCTAGGCTTAGTTATTTTAAGAAGTATACTATAGGGTATAGTACTCCTTCCTTATTATACTAAGACAGAATGCCTCCGGTAATATAGTTAGATAAGTTAGCTTCTATAATACTCTTTTAGTTTAGGTTAAAGTGTTAGAGTATAGGTGCGGTAGTAAATATAACTTTTAGATAGGTAAAGGTCTTCTTACATTCCTTATTAAAGATAAAGGTTTTATCCTTTTAGGTTAAAGCTATAAGGGGTAAAACTAGGGTGGAGAAGTTATTAATAAACTATTAATAGAAGTTAGCAAATTCTATAAAGGCTCTTACGTCCTTAACATTCTTAAGTTCTCGCTAGTTTACAATTACTTTAATTTTCTTTAGGTCCATTTATATGCCGTCTATAAAAATAACAAGTCTAAAATATAAGACTTCCGTTTTATAAAATTTGCACTTATCTATATCTAATTATAAGCTAGCTCCACGTAGGGCTTTTAAGATAAGGTTAACATATTTCTTATATTTAGTTAGGTTATTACTATATACTAAGATGTTGTTAATATAAGCAGTATAAAAAAAGTCTAGATAAGGTTATAGGGTGTTATTTATAAAGTGTTAGAACAAACTTAGGGCATTTATAAGGCTAAACGGCGTCACTAAGTATTTAAATAGTCTGTATTTAGTACAGAATATAGTAAGCTATTTATCTCCCTTTATAATATGGAGGCAGTTAAATATATAGATAAGGTTAATGTCTGATCAAGGTTGCGTCCTTGCAGTCATGTGACCGCAAATTGCCATCACGTGACGGCAATCTAGGGCAATTTGCGGCAACTTGCCTATAAACGCGAGTTAAAAGGGGTTGATTACGTAAGCTAAGCGAGCTTAAGAAATCCACCAAATTCCACCTATAGAATAGGAGAATTAATAAGCATTAATCAAAATTAGTTACCACCTATACTATTGCAATAGCATTACGTATCACCGGAAGTGATACCAATACTAATCAGTAATCATAGATCAGGAGACGTATTATCTATAAAGAGAGACAAGCTTGATTAGTCCCTGCTAAAGGCCTCTACCGATCTCGCCTGCTAAGGAGTATTAGTTGATGTGTATTTGAAAAGTTAACCCCTATCTAATAGGCCCTTGATTTTTCATATACGGCCCTTAGGTATTTAAGGAACCAACCCCTTTTAATAGGCCCTTAGTTCGCGTTTATTACGCATTTTATACTACCCAGATCACATTAAGGAGCATTAGTTGATGTATACTTAAAAAGTTAACCCCTATCTAATAGGCCCTTGATTTTTTATATATAGCCTTTAGGTACTTAAAGAACCAACCCCTATCTAATAGGCCCTTAGTTCGCGTCCATTACGCATTTTAAATGTATTAGGTACTCAAGGAACCAACCCTTTTAATAGGCCCTTAGTTTATGTCTATTATATATTTTTTATCTAGAACCTAAAATCGAACTTAATAGGAGTTATGAGACAAGAATTAACATGTTAGATATTAGGGCATAAGTTAACACAAAATAGGAGAAATGGCCTAAAGGCATTAACTTACAGTCCGACGAAACCACCACAAAGGATATTAATAAATTTGTGAAGTTTAAGATCCTAGAATATAAAGCGTACAACCTTAAGGACCATAAACTATAGGAGGTCTATAAGGAAGATTTCCAAAACTTTATAATATAAATCTTTAAGGATTGCAATTAAATTGGTATTTAAAAGCTCCGAACGTTCCTACGGACTAATGGCGTATAGATAAGGAAGCATAGGAATACTATAGTCCCTAAATTGCTATTTAACACCTTATAAGAAGAAGACCCTATAAAATAGACCAAGCCTAAGATTAAGGAGCACATAGTAACTAGAGGAAAGTTTACCTTAGGACAAATTAACTACCTCCTTAAGAATAACTTCGCTAGCACTAGTACCATTAAAACCCTAATCTTAATCTTACCAGCTATAAACCCTACCCTACTTATAATACTACCCACTATACCCTAACCTACCCCTATACCACCCCTATAATAGAAACCTAATTATATTAACTTAACCCTATAACTAGAACCACCTAGGGGACAGAGTTAAAACTAGGGTTTTAGCAAGGAGTTAACAAACCTTACAAAGATATACACGGAAGACAATAAGTATAGCGGAGAAGATAACAACTTTGACTTTAAACTTACTATCTTCCATAACCTCTATAGCAGAGCCGATATACCCTAAGAAGCTAAGGTTAAAGCCTACCCTATAATGCTACGCGGTCTAGCACTTAACTACTACTACACTAACCTTAAAAATGTTACCCTAACCCTTTTGTTTAACCAAATCTGTGACGCTATATGCAATTACTTTAAGGGACCTAAATACAGATGCGGTATATTAGGATAATAAAACTTAACAACTCTAAAGTCCATAATAGGCAAGAGCGAGAATGCTAGAAAATCAACCTTAGACTGCCTATAGTTACTCATTAAAGAACTAAGACACCTCCAGTATAGTTTTAACCCAGATTTACACATAGACAAGTTCCTTTATAATAAGCTTATTAACGCCTGCTAGGAGTTACCAGCGTGTTAATATACCTGCTTTAAACCTTCTAACAGCTTAACTGGCCTAATTAATAACTTACAATCCTCTATTATAACATTTAAAAAGTTAAATAGTAAGAACCCCTAAGCCTTCTTTACCAACCGCCGCTACTACAGATAATACCCTTAATTACCTTATAGAACACAATTATCCTTATCTAGCCAATATGCATTACTAAAGAAGCGCTGCTTTGTCTGTAATAAAGAAGGTTATTAGTTATCCAAATACTTTAGAAAAGAACGTGACAAATTAAAGAAGAAGTTTAAGGACAGATTTAACCGCCGCTTTAATAGACATGCCTAATAGTATATTGCTAAGTACGAAGGAACAGATAACAATAGTAATAAACTTAACTCAGAATCTATTGACAAGGCAATAGAAGCTCTTATAATTAATATTAAGTTACTAACAGTATCTCTAACCTAAGAACAGACTAAACTGTTCCTTACCTCTTTCGGAACGATATAGCATAAAGGAGCTATTAATACTATAACTAACTTAGCAGACCAATCCTTTACCCATACAATTACCGGCACTAATTTAATTGCTTACTATAATGACCTAGACCTATTTGCCTACGTTGCTACTAGCTAGTATACATCCAATAAGTTCTATAGAGTAATGATTAACACCAGAGCTTTAAAGAGATCAACAGTAGGTTACAGATAATACCTCGTATATAGAAAGACCTATAATACCGTTATCAATACCTTAAAGGCTGGCACTATTAACGTCCAGTTCAGCATTAATTCTACCTCTTCTATTAGCTCCGTCACAGTTAATATACCAGTTAGCAATGTTAAGTTTCACATTATAAAGGCCGACACACCCTTCCTACTATGCCTCGTAGATATGGATATACTAAAGGTCTATTATAATAACCTTAAAAACGTCCTAGTCACCCCAATAAAATTAGTGCCAGTGGTTTACTAATTTGGTTACCCCTTCCTATTATAGGAAGAGTTACTGCAGTTATTTATAACCCACTTATTTAATTAAAACCCTTACTACCTAACTACTACTAAACTCCGCCAACTCCATCGTTGCTTTGGACATCCATTGGCAGATAAGCTATATAAGGTACTAGAACGCTCTGACCACAATAACATTAATAAGTAGGCCATTAACTACCTTACTAAGTACTATTCCTACTGCTAGAAACACGGCAAGTCTCCCAGACAGTTTAAATTCACACTATAAGAAGACTAAGATTCCGATTTTAACCATTCCATTTTTGTTAATATTATGTATATTAACGGGAGTCCTATTCTCCACGTAATTAATAAAGCTACCAGATTTTAAGCTATAAGATAGCTACGCAATATCTCCGTAAAATATACCTGGGACATCCTATAACTATATTAGATTAACACCTATATTGGACTACCTAACTATATTACCTATGACGCCAGGAAGAACTTTGCAAGCAAGGAGTTTTAATAGCATGCTATGGCAATGGCCATATTAACTAAAAGCGTCCTAGTGGAAGCTTACTGGTCCATTAGAATAGTAGAAAGAGCTTATCTAATACTATGCTAAGCATACTAGATAATTATAGAGGAGCTATAGGACTTAGGAATAACCAAAGAACTGGCCTTATAAATGGTGGTAAAGGCCGCTAATAATATAGCTGGCCTAGATAGCTTAGTCCCAACACTTCTTATCTTTAGTGCCTACCCTTATATAAGCGAACTCGACCTACCAGCACCCTCTATTATACAGCGAGCGGCAGCTATAAAGAAGGTAATGGAGGAGATTGCAAGGATTAGGGTAAAGAAGCAAGTTAATAATACACTAAACCAACAAAATGGTCCATCTGTTACTACAATCCACGACCTCCCCCTTAACTTAGACGTGCTTATATAGCGTAAAGGTAATACTAGACAAAGCGGTAGATAGACTAGCCCATTTAAGTTGCTTGGAATTAACGGAGAAATATATAAGGTATAACTCCCTAGTGGACCTACTAACTTTAGGACTACAATAGTAAAGCCATACCTATAACCCAAACTAGAAGAACCCAATAAGGAATTAGAGGAGGAGCCGTTTAAAAAACCGACTAAGAAACTGACTAAGGAACCAACCGAGGAACTAACTAAGGAATTAACCAAGGAACTAATAACTACTGCATCCCTCCGAAGATTAAAACGGACATAATGATTACTGATAAAGTCCTAGCAAAACATCGCGGACGTATTAATATTTATTAACAACAGCCTAACGAAACCTAATACTATAACCCTTAAGTGCACCTCACCGTCATTCACAGAGTCTTAATATAAGGAGATAAACAGTTTACTTAAGAAAGGCGTCTTTGAGTTTATCAATACAGCAGATATCCCAAAGGGAGTTAGAATCTTTAACTCCCGGCTTATTAATAAGATTAAGAACGCTAGAACAGACAAGGCCTTTAAAAAGTCTAGACTAGTTATATAAGCCTATAATAACTATAGTAAAGATCTGGTCTTAACATAATCACTAACTATTTAACGTGTTAGCTAGAGAATTATCCTAGCACTTACGGCAACCCTACAAGGAAACAAAAGAAGACCAGCCTCTTTATACCTACGCAACATCTTACAAGCTTATATATAGTCTAGTACCCACCTAAACAAAGACTTCTTTGTATGCCTACCACCAGAACTTAAACTAAAGAATAGATCAATTCTAAGAGTTATTAAACCACTCTATAGTGTCCCAGAAGCCGGCAATTATTAGTTTAATATATACCACCGCCACCACCTTAATAAGCTATAGATGAACCAGTTAATATACAACCCCTGCTTATTATATATAAATAGCAACAGCTTTGGAATTATAGGACTGCAGACCAATAACATACTATTTCTTGCTAATAAAACCTTCGCGGAGGCTGAAGAAGCTAGGCTTTAGAAAGCAAAGTTTCTAGTAAAGGAGAGAGAGAAGCTTACACTAAATACCCCAATTAAGTTTAACGGAGGCTGTATTAGGCAAGAAAAGGACTTAATAGCCCTTACCTAGGAACGTCAATGCCAGAACCTAAAGTTGGTTACTATAAAGGCTACAGACCTAACCAGCTCCAGAGGGGAAGTCCGCAAGGCAGTTATACTAAAGGACCAGTATATTGCCCAGAGAGCAAGAGGAGCCTATATCGCCATAGTCTGTTAACTAGAAGCTGCCTTTAACCTCTCCTTTATAGCATAAGTTGTTAACCCAAAGGAAGAATATACGAAGCAGCTTAACAAGCGGCTACAATGGCAAATTAATAATCCCTCCTAAGGACTTTGCTTTGTACAACTTAATATAAGCACTCTTAAACTAATAATATTTACGGACTTGTCCTTTGCTAATAACTACGACCTCTCTTCTCAGATCGGCTTTATCATTACACTTACAGACAAGGACAATAGGGCCAATATCCTCTATTGGTTATCTATTAAATGTAAGCGAGTTATATAAAGCGTCTTAGCATCTAAACTATATGGTATGGCCCACAGATTCAACACCGGAGCTGTAATTAAAGTAACCATTAAGAAGATCCTACAACTCAAACGACTACCGCTTACCCTTTGTACTAATTTAAAATCTCTATATAACTGCCTAGTTAAACTCGGGACAATATAAGAGAAACGACTTATAGTTAACCTAATGTGTTTACAACAATTATATAAGAGAAGAGAAATAGTAGAGATTAAATGGATTAACGGAGGTAGTAACCCTACAGACGCTATAACGAAATTAAAATCTTGCCAAGTGTTAAAGGACCTAATTAATACGAATATAATTAAGCTACAGGTCACCGAGTGGGTAGAGAGAGGAGAAGATGGAAAGATAGGAATAGAGAGTGCAAAGATGTCGAGCTAGCAGCTAAGGCGCTAGTACTAAGCGAGCCAATGGCAATTTTCTATGCCGGGTATAAAAAATCGTGATTGGTTACTTCAGCCATTTGGCAGAATTTGGTAGAATTCGATAGGTGGAAAGTAGTGGAATTCGACAGGTGGAAAGTAGTGGAATTTGGCAGGCGGCGTGCTTAAGCACCGTCAAAAACTAAATACTCCTAGTGTCTGATTAAGGTTGCGTCCTTGCAGTTATATAACCGCAAATTACCATTACATGACGGCAATCTAGGGCAATTTGCGGTAACTTGCCTATAAACGCGAGTCAAAAGGGGTTGATTACGTGAGCTAAGCAAGCTTAAGAAATCCACCAAATTCCACCTGTAGAATAGGAGAATTAATAAGCATCAATCAAAATCAGTTACCACCCATACTGTTGCAATAGCATTACGTATTACCGGAAGTGATACCGACAGTTAAGTTTTATATAGTAGCGAGCTTTACTTAATTAGTTTAGTGTTTCTTAAATTAACGGAAGCGGGTACCAATTCTTAATAGTAATAGCATTAAGAGCTTAGTAGTCTACACAGAAGCGCAAACCACTGCTAGCTTTCTTAATAAAGATTATAGCTATAGCTATAGATAAAGAGCTTGCTCTAATAAATCCTTTACTTAGGTACTCGTCCAAGTACTTTTATAGAACTTTAAGTTTATTCTAGGACATTCTATATAGGGGTCTAAATCCTAGCTGTTTTCCTTCTTTAAGTACAATCTTATGGTTGCTAATAGAGTAGCTCTAATTATATAGATATCTAAGGTATTAAGCGAGCTTAGGATATCCTTAGTTTCTTATATAGTTTTAGGTTCGGTGTTAGGTATAGAGTTAGTGTTAGATTTAGGTTTGGGTTCTTTAAGTATCCTTTTTATAGTAAAATACCAGTTCTTTTAGTACCTTTATATATTAAGCTTAAGCTTTTACTTAGTTTAGGGTGCAGCAGTTAGAGTCGGTTTATATAGTTTAGTATAATTTCTAAGTTCTTAGTAGACGTTAGTAAAATTCTTATATTAGTGGAATTTAGTGGAATTCTCAGGTTAGTAAAATTAGGTGGACTTTTTAGGTATAGGGTAGATATTAGTGGAAATTTTAGACTGGTAGATCCTAGTGGATTTTTTAGATTTTAGTTTAGGGTCTAAGTAGTAAGTTATAAGGCACTTCTACTTATAATAGGGGGCGGTAAATAGAAGCTTAAGGTTGCCCTAATTAATAGTTACCTTATATAGCTTTATCTAGGGTTATTTAAGGATTACCAGGTAACCTAGGGTAGTTACAAAGAGCTTAATTAATTCTTTATGGTTTAGGTATTGGAGTTTTAGGGCCGCTATATAAGTAATACGGCCTAAGATAGTACGTTTGCTATTAAATCCAAATATATTAATATGCTAGTTAAGGGGTATTAGGGTAAACCTATTATCTTATATAAAGATCTTATTAATAAATCCTATGCCGCTAGCTCCTATATTAATTAGGACTTAAGTGTTATCCTATTAACCTTTCTGCTAAAGATGGTAGTTAATAGTTATACTATAATCCTAAGAGTTAGGTTTTGTAATATCTAATGCATTTAATAAGATCCTGTAATATAGCTATCCTAGAAAGCGACTTAACTCTAAGATATACCTTTTAGTAGTAAGTAGGAAGGGGTTCCTATAGAATATTAGTTGTAACTTTATCCTTATAAGTGGTGCTTACTAAATATAAAGTTAGAGCCAGATAAAGATTAGGGCTAGTGGCTAAAAATTAGTGCGGTAAACAGCTGCTAGTGTTAACTATTTATAGATCTTTTTAGAAGGGGGCGGAGTAGTAGTTAGAGAGGTAGGAGTTACTTTTATATTTAAAGCAGAGGTCTAGCTTAGTGCGTTATTCTTATTTAAAGGACCCTAGTAGGGCATATCCTAGGGTCCTAGTGTTAATATTTATAGTATTAGGGTGCTTAGGCTAGGATAATAACTTAGTGGATATTTATAGAGTTGTTATATTATATTAAGGAGCAGACTTTAGTGTTAGGCGTAATATATTATTATACCGTTTATTAATAACGTTTACGCAGGCGTTAAGGGCTCCTAGTAGGTCTATACTAATTAGGGAGGTTTTTAGTTTAGGGCTTAGAGATTTAATAAGGCTATTAATTAATGTGGAGTTATTCTAGCCTATTTCCTTTATATACCAATTAAATTTAGAGAAGTATACTAGGAAACTTTTCTTTTCTTAAGTTATGTAGTTTATCTTCCTTTAAGCGGTAGCTTAGCAGTTTAGGTTACCGTATATAGCTTTAAGAAGTATAACTAGGCTATATACTAAGTTTGACTAGAGAGGTTTAATAAGGTTAGCTGCGTCTCCTCCTAGTTAACTTAGGGCGTAATAAAGTTGGTTAGCTTTAGTTAGGTAACGGTTAATATTATTAGTTAGCTTATTTTTAAGCCGGCTTAAGAATAACTAAAGCTCTTATTGTTTACTAGTAAATACTAGAGAGTCTAGTAGTTTTTTAGATTATTATAATATAGTAGTTAGTTTTACTAGTGGGATAACTATTGCTGGTTTAGGGCTCGCGTTCTGCGTATTAGCTTCTAGTAATAGTAATTTGTCTTAAGGGCTTAGCGTAGGTGTCTTAAGGGTGCGGATTTCTTCTTAGAGGGCCTTAATTATTTTCTAATGCTATACTTTTTGTTTGGCTTACTGTTAAGCTATAGCAGCTTAGTTTTATATAAGGGCGTCTATAAAGGACTTTTATATATCTGCCAATTATTTCTAAAATATGGATATAATATTAGTGGCCGTTATAGGGGCTTTAAGGTCATTTTATATTTTAAATAGGGCGGGGTAGAGTATAGGTTTTAACGAAATATAGTATTACAGAGTAAGTATAAGTAGTAATAATATATAGCGAAGTAGATATTATTAGGCCATATATATAAACTATGTAATAAGGTTAAGATATTGCGTAAGGAGAGAAGGTAAGAAAACGGGAAGAAAGGGTATATATTATTAGTTTAGTTGCTTAATTAATATATATATAGAGCAAAATAGGATTTAAGTAGCGGTCCTAGCAGAACTTGGTAGGATTTAGTAAACTTGGCAGAATATAGCAGAATGCGGCAGATTGCCATTGGATTGTTATCTTACGGTCGGTCTCTTCTTGCTGCGTTAGTAGAAATAGGTAGAAATAGGTAGACGTGTATAAGGTGTTACGGATGTATCCTATAACAGATCCGTTTAATTATAGGTCCTATTATATTAATTTTAGGCTATAGTTTAAATCTAAGTTAGGGGTCTTATCTATAGGTTATGTAGAATAACGTTACGCCCATTAATACGTTTATTATATTATTTATAGTAAACTTAGCTAAAGGTAGCCATTTTTCCTAGTTATCTTATAGATAGGAGCAGTATATTATAAGTATTATTCTATAATCGCGTTTATAATTTCAGTTTAGCTATCTACCTCTAGATAAAATATAGTTAAGAGTTATATTTAAATGCTTAATTATTTATATAGAGCTTATTAGAAGCCTAAAACAAACTAGCTTCTATAGTTGGATATTATTAAGTTAGAAAGTCCGTATAGCTTAAAGATATACTTAATAAAATATTTGGCTACTGCTATTATATTAATCGAGTCTATAGGAATTATATATCGCATTTTTATAAGGCGGCTAATAACTACTATAACATTTATAAACCTATTACTGTTAGGTAAGGCAACTATAAAGTTAATTAAGATATTACGCTATCTTTATAGCATCTTAAAATGGATATAGAGTTAATACTACTGCCCTTATTAACACTAGAGCAAATAGCTTTACCTTTATAAATACTGCCTATATAAATAACGTTGCTAAGTTCTTAAATATAAATGCTGCCTAACTAGAAAAGCCTATTTAAGTAAAGGGCTATAATGGCCAAGCTAGTAAGCCAGTTACCTATATCTTAAAGCTATATATTACTATTAATAGATAGCGCTAATTTAGTATCCCCTTCTATATCCTACTTTAATATTTAGCTAAACATTTAATAAAAATAGTTTATTTGGCCAAAGAATAGACCAAAACTACCTTCCTTTATTAGAGAAATTCGGACTAACTACAATATACTAGCCGCAAAGGCCAACCCTATCTATTAGTAAGATGTTAGGGACTACGACCTAGCCTTTACCTAAAAAAAAATGCCCGCCGCAAGGCCGGTAGAAACTCCATACTAATAATAATACTTCCCTAAATCACTATAGTTAAGGAGGACTCTACTTATAGAAGTAGAACAAATAGTAATATAGGCGACTTCTAAATTACAGAGACCTAGCTAATATAGAAAAGGACGTACTAATAGGATATAAAAGATAACCTTTAAAAAATATAATAAGAGTTAAAGGGAGTAAAGACAACGCTAATACGCTAAAGGCCCATAAGGCTATAGACACCCCTACTATTATACAACCCCCCTATAGTAGACATCGCGGCAACTAGTGCTATAGGTTTCTACTTTAATATATATTAAAAGGACAATAAGGTCTTTATAACTAGCTTTATAAAATTAACCAGATTATTAATAAGAAGGAAGAAGGGCTAGTAAAGGAAACTAATAAGGAGCTAGTTAAGCGTCTCCTTTCTATTTACCTCTTAGACTATAGAGACGCGTTCTTAAAAGCAGCTTTAGATATACTGCCCCCCTACTAAACCTACAATTATAGGATTTAATTAGAGGCCAACAACTCTCTAGGCTATAGCCTCCTTTACTAGTAAACTATAGAACTAAAAGTAACAAAATAGTATTTAGTTAATAACCTCTATAAAGGGTTCATTGAGCTAAGTTAGGCTCCTTTTGCTTCCCTTATTCTATTTATAAAAAAGCCTAATAAAGGCCTTCGCTTCTACATTAACTATTAAAAACTAAACACTATTACCACCTCCCCCTAATTAATAAGACCCTTATACGCCTAAGCTAAGCCAAAATCTTTACTAGGCTTAATATCCGCTAAGCTTTCTACTAAATTAGGATAGACCCTACATTAGAGGACCTAATAATATTCCGTACCTATTATAGTTCTTATAAGTATAAAGTCCTCCCATTTAGACTAATAAATAGGCCAGCTATATACTAACGGTATATAAATAATGTTCTTTTTAATTACCTTAATAAATTCTACACGGTATACCAAGACGATATTCTTATATACTTAGACAATAAACTTAAGTACTAAGTTCACGTTAAGAAGGTCCTAGAAAGGCTATAAAATATATATTTAAAGTAAAATACATAAAGTACCTTGGGTTTATTATTAGTATAAAAGGAATTAAAGTTAATCCTAAGAAGGTTAAAGCAATCTATAACTAGAAACCTCCTTATACTATAAAAGGTATCTAGTCCTTTCTTAGCTTTTATAATTTCTACTATTAGTTTATCCACAATTATGGAGTTATAGCTAAGCCTCTTATACAACTAACTAAGAACAATATACCTTTTATTTTTAATAATAACTATATAGAAGCCTTTAAGCAGTTAAAAAACCAACTTATCTCCTCCCTAATTCTCTATTACTATAACCTAGACCTAGAATTAATGCTAGAAACGGATACCTCTAACAAAGTAGTAGTAGGGGTTCTCTTACAGCTATACCTAGATAGTAAGTAGTACCCTATTACATTCTTCTTAAAAATAATAGCCTTAGCTAAGTATAACTATAAGGTGCATAATAAGAAAATACTGGCTATTATATAATTGTTATCCTAGTAGTGTATAGAGCTTAAAAGCACGGACTCTTAAATTAAGGTCTATACTAATTATAAAGCCCTTAAGTATTTTATAACAATAAAGCAGCTTACTAGTTAATAGGCCTAGTAGGCTAAAATACTCTCCTAATTCTTCTTTATAATTATATACCACCCCAGTAAACAAATTTTTAAGGCTAATACCCTAACCTAAAGAGAATAAGACGTAGAGCCATAGGATAAGCTAAAAGCTTAGCACTAGACACGTGCCCTCCTCTGTCTCAAATAGCTCGACCTATAAATCCTTAAAAAACTAAGCTCTAAATAGAATAAGCTGGCACCCTTAGAAGGAGAGATCCTGGATAAACTAATAGGACTAATTAATTGCATTCTAATTATAAACTACACCGCCAAATCCCTAAAAGCCCTCTGCAACTAAGCTATAGAAGGTAACCCTAATTTAGAAATAGAAGATAGACTACTCTTATACTAAAAATGGCTTATAGTACTAGATGTTAATAACCTATAAACAGAGCTAATCTATAAAGCCCACTATTAAGTCTTTATGGCGTACCCTAGCTAAGACAAAACCTACTAACCCCTAGTACCTTGTTACTATTGGCAAGGACTCCTATCCAATATAGAACGATTTATTAGAAACTGTTATGCTTGTAAATATATAGATACCCCTAAGGATTAAACTCCTAAATAGCTATAACCACTACTAGTTCCTAAACGCCCTTAGCAATATATTATAATAGACTTTAAATTATTCCTAAAGGACAAACACGGCTATAATATGGCCCTTTATAATAGTCAACTAACTAAATAAGTAAGCTATTTCCCTTTCTTACTTTAAAACTATAACTACAAAGGATATAGCCTATATATACGTTAATAATATCTACCGGATCTATGGCGCTTTTAAGTTAATTATCTCTAACTATGGACCCTAATTTATATTAAACTTCTAGGATTAATATTGCCGTATCCTTAGAATTTAGATTAAGCTCTCTACTATATTCTACTCTTAGACTAATAGCTAAACTAAGATTATAAACTAGTATCTTAACTAGCGACTTCGCCCCTTTATTAACTACTACTAGGACAACCAGTTAGAACTATTGCCTATAATAGACTACGCACAGCTTACGCTCCTTTATAATAGTATAGGAATATTACTATTTAAGTTACTCTATAGATATAAGCTACAGATATCCTTTAATTAGGATAGACCTATAGGACCTATAACGGCCTATAAACGCCTTAGCTATAAAGAGGCCTAGATATTTGCTAAGAGAATATATAGAGCCTAAGAAGCGGCCTAAATAATTATAAAAAGGGTATAAGAGAAGAAAGAGGCCAACGTGAACCAATATTGCTATAAGGTAGACTTTTAAGCAGGGGATAATGTAACCGACTACGGTACCCTGCCAAACCACCACTGTTTCACCTATGTATTACCTTGACTCGCTCACCGACTCGCTCACCGACTCGGTCAATTACCCCTTTATTGTCTACACCTTTCATATATATATACCACCTGATTGCCCGCGAAGCCCTACTGCACGCGTCCACGTCGCCGCGGGTGGAAACATCATTAGGAAATCGTTCCTTTTGATGGCCAAGTGCAGAGGCGATGGAAGAGAGTCGTCGCAGCGCGTGCAGCGCGCTGTCGTTGCGACTCTGTGGTGTTGAGCTCGCGACGCGTACGAAGCATCGTACAACGCATCGCCCTTAACGACACCAGGAGCCTCACTGCCTCCGCTTGAAGCTCCTGTTCTACCATCTAGGGAGGCCTATTAAGGGAAACTGGGGTACGAAAACCACCTAATATACGACTACCTGGCTCGCAGCCAGGCCCGAAACTGGCCTTATCCAGCCAGTCGACGTGGACGCGCCCTAGGCGTACAACAGGACACCCTTGGGCTTGCACTAGCTCTGAGATCGCAAAGGGAACGCGGCAAGGGCGTAGGGAACCTCTACTTATAAGAACTTGTTAAGGTTAACGCGTTGCAGAATCATACAAAACTTATTAAGGCCTAAAGGCTACCGCGAAGAACTTATTAAGGCCCTACCTAGAGAACTTATTAAGGCCCCTCTACAAGGGCCTATTTGGTACATTCAGGAGACTCAAAAGAGGGTCTTAATAGGCGTGGTACGCGCGACCTGGATAACGACTGCAATGTAATGGCAACGCGACAGCGACCAGACGGCTTAACGAGGTGGAAATATAGGCAAAGCTCTAGGCAGCGGAAACATAGGCTAGCTTTAACGGCCCTATAGCGTTTAACCAGGTAACTTACAGGAGGGTCTTAATAGGCGTGGTGCACGCAACCTAACGCATATACATATAGGGAGGCTATAAGGAATCACAGGCACAGTCAGATAAGGACTTAACAGTTAGAGACATAGGTACAGCTTATAAAAAGGGGGGACACAAGCTTAGTTAGTAGGAGAGGGGGGAGTAGGTCACCCGGTATAGGACCTGGTCTATAGCCCCCTTCTATAAGACACGGTCGGCCTATTATAAGGAGACTCTCATAGGCAACGCGAAACGGGAGCTAGTAGTGTATAGGGTGTTGCGCCCCTATATTACTGCTAGCCTTCTGCGGGGCGTAGTATGTAGCAGCTACTGCTAGCTCTAGGGACCTTACCCCTTAACTGGGCTCTAACCCCTAGTGCACCTAGTAGGTAGGTAAGATTACGTCTTGGCTAGAGAGACTGCTACATAGCTCAAGAAAACAAATGCGCGTATTAATATATTAACAGATGGAACCGTTCGCTAGGACGGTATACTGATAAGATATACTTATAGAGCAAACAGGAGTTACTTAGGCGGGGAGGCTTTGGCTAGGCCTTAACCATAGAAGGTGTACCTAACTACATTACAGGATGCAGCTATGACGCCCTCGTAGGACTACGCCAGTAGGCGCGTGAAACGGGAGTTGCAACCCCTATAAATGGCAGCTTATGCCCGCACCAGCAGAAATAATAAAGAAAGGCGTAAAACTAGAGGCTATAAAAGGCTCCTAAGCTGTGCGAAAGCGTACTAACTCTAGGAGGAGACTCTTATACAGACCGCTAGGGGGCGGACTAGTACTTAGGCCAATAACCTATTATAAGATATCCAAAAGAACTGGTAAAACTCCCCGTGCTATTGGTAGTGGCAGCCAACTGCTTATAGACTAGGACTAAAGCACTAGAAAACTGGGGTAGAGGCCTGGATAAGCAGGCATGTTGAACTCTACTGTATTACTAGCTAATATATAACTACCTGCCCTTTCGTCTCTGCCGTCGCCTCCCTTTGCTCCTCCGCCGTCGCCTCCCTTTGCTCCTCCGCCGTCGCCTCCCTTTGCTCCTCCGCCGTCGCCTCCCTTTGCTCCTCCGCCGTCGCCTCCCTTTGCTCCTCCGCCGTCG
>Ga0307507_10000336_pt1 | contig 95544 bp, 30 predicted proteins | sample 7_EM_MG_FD_207223 | JGI IMG/M metagenome (GOLD analysis project Ga0307507, IMG submission 207223) | Populus trichocarpa ectomycorrhiza microbial communities from riparian zone in the Pacific Northwest, United States - 7_EM | ecosystem: Host-associated > Plants > Roots > Unclassified | place...
ATTAGCTGGCCCACCACTAGCGCCTTGGCGGCTGCCACTACTATTTATATACAATACCCCCTTTTACCTCCTTCTCCTCTTTATACCACAATGTAGTTATTTAGCCTATTAGCATTATAGCACTGTAACAGTTTGTGTCGCGATCTTTATTTTCCCTAGTCCACTGTCTCTGTTTTCCTAGTATAATCGCGACCTAATGTAATTAACAATACCGTACCACAGTCCTAGACAATCTTAGTACAGTTCTAAACAATCTTAGTATTATCCTAGACAATCTTAGTATTATCCTAAACAATCTTAGCATTACAGCCAGCCTTATAAATTTTAATTACCCTACCTAGATCCCCTAAATGGGTAACTAGAATACCCTATTGGTAAACACACACAAAGCGCTTGCCCGCCTCTTTAATACCTCCTATATTAACATTGCCTAGGTAATTAGGAGTGGTCTGGAGTACCCTAAGGACCTTAATATAGCAGGAACATTTTAGCACCTCTCTATATATATAACCTTTTTGACTAGCATTAAGAGCGGTCTCTAAATAGTCTATAATAAAGGCCGGACTGTAAAGTCCTAACTTAAAGAAGCTTAGCATAGAATTAACTCCCTTAAGATACTTAAACTATATGTAAAGCAATACAAACAGTAAGCTTTGGTATATACTGAGACTATACAAAGCCTAAGCTCTTAGATTACTACACTTACCCAAACCATTACTAATAAGAACACTGCTACTAGCTCTCTTCCCCTAGCTAAGCCCTATAGAAAAAAGCGTAAAGTAAAAAACCCTACCCCATTTAATAGCAAGGGATTGCCAACTAAAAAGTAAGAAAAATTTAAAATATAGGAAACAAAGATCTAAGGTATTTTCTATAGAGATGTAAAGTGCTTTAAGACCCTAATGGATGAAGTCCTCTATATGTCAGACATGCTGATAGATAAGGCTTATAACTATGTTAAGCATGGCCTTAATATGCTACGTATATACCTAAATAACCTAAGTAAATAGGCCTTCTCTAACTAAGAGTTTATGTTTATATATATAAAGAAGCACTATAAGACCATAGATATAACCTAAGCGGCTAAGAACAAATTAGACACCTTAAGCTAAGGTAAGTGTAATTACTGGCCCTAGAAAGCAGAGCTTAATAAGTTAATAATTAAAGCAAATAAGACCAAGGAACAAAAGGTGGATCTGCTTAGGAAGAATATTTTATCTAAGATAAAGGACTTAGCCCTTACCCTTAGCTGTAAAATTAATAATGCTAACTGTAAGGGCTGGAGTAAGTAAATGGACGTGTTTGCCTATAACCTATAGAACCACACCTACCATATTAAGCTAAATACCGCTAAGCTAAGTACCGCTAGCGGCTATTAACCTATACTACCTAATAACAACACCTTAGTATTAGCACTATAGAATAACCCAATAGACCTTAATGTCGTCAAATTTAGCAGCAGTAGTAGTAGCCTTCCTAATAATGTCTAAAGACATTATATAGATAACAGACTCTATCTGGCATGTGGTTAACCTAGCCACTAGAAAAATACTTACAACCCTAAAATAAACCTAAATCCCCTTCTAATGCCACCGTGCTAACCCCTTTTTAGCTACAGCAGATTCTTTAGTAGAGGGATTAGTAACTAAAGTGATAACCACAGATAGGGACGTGGGTTTGGATATAGAGACCCGCCCCTATGATTTCCTTCCCAAATATAGCCCTAGCCAATGGTCCCGTATATAAACTACAGATAAGTACTCCATGCTGCTACTAACTGTAAGACTAGCTATGTCCTTGGCGAAGTACCCCCTAGTATATATACACCGTTAGAGACTAATATGTTAGGATATACTAGCCAAGACTATAGTTACTAGCCAAGCCCTACAATCCAGTTATTAAAAGACCAACCCTTAGACTAAGTCACCTTTAAGGGTTAGAACTATATAGGGAGGAGGATAAAAGGATTAGATCTATACTACTAAATTAGTTAGACCTTATTCTAAGCTAGCTGCCACTTAACCTTAGAATAGTAAACAATAATAGGAATACTATCCTTATTTAGATCTACCTCTCCTTACTACATAACTTACTTCTATAAGTCTTTATTAAAATAGTAAGCCTTATTAATAGTGGTAGTATAGCACTGGCGTTTACAGACGAAGACTTACTTATAAAAAAGCACAATATTATAACAAAAAGACTCCTAGTCCTAAAACCACTCCGCCTTGCTAATAGACTCCCATCTAGCTTTATTACCCACTACTTTATAGCAAAAATAATAATCGGCTACTATACAGAATCCATACTCTTCTATATTACGAAGTTATTACCCTTAATATTAGTAATTCTTGGAATACCCTAGCTTAAAAAGTATAACCTAAAACCAAACTTCCCTACTCTAGAGCTTAAGTTCAACTCTAATTACTATGCCTATAACTATCTCCTATGGTATATTCCTAACTATAACTAAGTAGCACTATATAAACACATTGCACGGCTAACGCTTAGATACTATTAGCTAATAGTAGAAGAGGTACCTAACACTAGTAAGCTAATATACGCAGTAAATAAAGTAGAGATTCTGGAAGACTAGACTACTGCTCTATTCCTAAAAAAACAAATACCGCTAGAACTATAAGTCCCCTACATACACCCGCTTAACCTAGATTAGCTAATAAAACACCTAACTTTAAGTTATCTACTGTATATATATATAACCGTACGTATAATAGCTAAGGGTGTTATAGCCAAAACCAAAACCAGAGCAATTAAGACCTCCCCCCTGTAATGCCTAACCTTACATCTATCTCTTGCGCGTACTATATAAGGCTGCCGCCTCATTTCCGCCCCCCTAGGCTAACCAAGCTATGCCAGCCTAGCTGTAATACTGGAGAACCAGACACAACCTAACCTAGACGATATTAAATACACTTATGCTATTAATTTTACCTAGTTCTATAAATAAAAAGGCGTAAAGGTAATAAGGATCTATATGGCGGAGCTAGTAGAACTAGTTAAATAAGAAGAACACTAACAGCTGCTTAAGGAGCTACCTATAGGCCTAATAGAAGTACTAAACCTATTAGAAAGGTCTTTCTGCCAGCTAATAGAAGGCGACTATATAATAGAGGAAGCCTGTAAAGTGCTACCCCCTTATTTCTATAACTTCCTTAAAATAAACCTAAAAACTAAGTCCAAGTTTCTACGCCGGAAGATAGTTAATACTAATATTAAGAAATTTCTAAAAGGCAAACTAGGATTAACCTATAAGGATATTTTGTAATGCTTACTAAAAGAGTTTTATAAACATATTAAACACTTCCTCCCTAAAAATGCAGATAAGCTGCCCCCTTACTAACTATGGGACCACAAAATTAAGATTATACTAGGAAAGTAGGCCCTATACTATAAAAACAGACCACTCTTATTAGCTGAACTTAGCTATATAAAGAAGTGGATTAATAAGATACTGGATAAGGGTTTTATCCGCAAATTAACCTCACTAGCTGCTGTATTACTCCTCCTTGCAGCAAAACCTAGCGGTGGTATATAAATCTGCTATGACTACTGAGGCCTAAATATAGTTACTATTAAGAACCAATACCTACTGCTACTAGTCTGCAAGATACTTAACGCACTCTATAGTGCTAAGTACTTTACTAAGCTTGATATAATTGCTGTATTTAACTAGATCCGGATTATAGAAGGCCATAAGTAGCTTATAGCATTTATTACCCGGTTTAAACTCTATAAGATACTAGTTATACCATTTAGTCTCTATAACGCGCCTACTATATTTTAAAACTATATTAACCATGTTTTATATAATGCCCTTAATAACTACTATACTGCGTATCTTAATAATATCCTTATCTTTTTAAAAATACGCGCCGAGTATATAAAATACGTAAATGAAATTATCTAGAGACTTAGTAATGCTGGACTCTAGATTAATATTAATAAGTTTAAGTTTTATGCTACTAAAACAAAATACCTTAGCTTAATTATCTTAACTAATAGCATAACTATGGACCCTAAGAAGGTACAGGCCTTATAGGAATAGAAGGACCCAACATCAGTTAAGGAACTATAGCAATTTTTTAGCTTTATGAACTTCTACTAACAATTTATTTAAGGCTATTCTAAGGTAGTTAAGCCTATAACTAGGCTACTAAAAAAGAGCATTAGCTGGTTATAGGGCCCTAATTAAGCACAGGCATTCTAGACCCTAAAAACAGCGTTTACTACAGCACCGGTTCTAGCGTATTATAACTATATAAAGAAGACAGTGGTAAATACAGACGCCTTAAACTGGGTTTTAGGTAAAGTGCTCTATTAAGCTAATAAAAGTAACAAGCTTAAGCCAGTTATATTCTTCTCTACTAAGTACTTAGCCCTTAAATGTAACTATAAAATATACAATAAGGAGCTCCTAGTAATTGTTAAGGCACTAGAAGAATAGTATCCCAAACTATAAGGAACTAAGCAGCTGTTTAAAATTATTATAGACTATTAAAACCTCTAGACCTTTATAACAACAAAATAACTAAACTAGCGTTAAGTCCACTAGGCTAAGTTCCTTTCTTAATTTAACTTTGTTATTACCTATAGGCCTAGCACTAAAGCTATAATCCTAGACACTCTTAGCCGCCTCCTAGGCGTTGCACCTGCTAATGCTAATAACAAACGTCTATAACACTAAGACCGTGTTGTTTTACTACCAAAGAAAGTTAACCCTACTAACCTAGAAGAACTATTAAGCGAATCCCAAGACTAGAGCATTAAAGACTTTATTATAGTAATGGACCTAAAGCCTAAGAAAAAACCCCTTAAGGAGCTTATTAAGAATACCTATAAAGAGAATAAACTTACTAGGAATATGTTGGCTGCGCTACGCGAATGGGAAGACTGTAAAGCATACTATTAGCCTAAGCAGATTAGGAAGCTGCTCTGCTGTAATAAATCCAAATGTTTAATTATTAATGGCCTAATCTACTATAGGAATCGAGTATTTGTCCCTAATTTACCTAAACTCTAACTAGAAGTTGTATACTGTACGCATAGTTTAGGCCCTATAGGTCACCTAGGCCGCGTTAAAACACTAGACCTCCTTAATTAAATATATTAGTGGCTAGGTATTTTATAGTTTACGGCTACCTTTGTAAAAGACTGCGCTTTCTGCTTCTATATAAAGACCCTATACTTAGCACCACCTAGTTTTCTAAAACCACTAGAACTACTAGTCTGCCTATAGACCGATATCTCTATTAACTACATTATTGACTTGCCTAAATGCCTTTATAATGGCAAAACATATAGATACATCTTTGTTGTTATTAACCGCCTAATAAAGATAAGACACTTTATTCCTATTACTAGCCTAAATACTAAGGAGCTTATTAAAGCATTTATCTACACTGTCTATAAGTTACACGGCGCTCTAAATACCATTGTTTCTAATAAAGGCTCTTTATTTATTTCTAACTTCTAGTATCACCTAAACTAGCGCTTAAAGGTAACCCTAAGCCCTAGCTCTGCATAGCACCCTAAAATAGATAGTTAAACTAAGATTATTAATATAGTAATGAATAAGTACCTATATGTCTTTGTAAGCTTCACCTAAGATAACTGGGTAGATTGGCTCCCCCTTGCCAAGTTTGCCATAAATAACTAGGTTAATAAAACCACAAGAATCTTACTATTCTTTGCTAACTATAGCTACAACCTATATCTAGGCGTTAAACCAGTAGGCCCCTAGCTATTAGCCCTGTCTATATATACAAAGAAGGAGTACCTATAAGCTAATACTATTGCTAACTGCTTTAAGTGTATCTTAACCCAGCTTAAAGCCCTAGCTTATATCTCCTAGCGATAATATAAAGATAACGCTAATATAAAATAAGATAAAGGTATAATATTTAAAAAGGATGATATGGTTATAGTTAGCCTTAAAAATATAAAGACTAACTGGCCTAAGAGGAAGTAGGATAATAACTGGGATGGACCCTAGCCCGTCCTAGCTGCCTATAGAGGAGTAGTTATAGTTAACCTCCTGGACTATATCTATGTTAATAAGTCTTTCTATACTTTAAAAGTCCACCTCTAGTTCCCTAAAGAGATCTCTAGTTAAGTATATATTAATAAAGAGGAACATTATAATGTTATAGGTAGGATAGCTAAAAGGGATAATAACGGTAATATTTGTAAGGGCGCGAAGAGGCTTTAAGGAAGATTCGAAGGAACAATATAAATTCTATTTAAATCTAAGGGTATATAGCTCTTGCAGAGAACAAGACGTTGCGTAAAGAAGAGAAAGGAATTACAGGAGAGCCCTGTAATTAAATAGTTAGGGGTCTTAGTGGTCGATACGTGCGCACGTGCGCGCGCGGTCTTTGACGGACTTCGGTAATTCGATTAATCTGTTAGAACTTAGCAGAAGTTAATTAAGCTGGCAGAATTTGGCAGAATTTGGTTAAAGCGTTGGACTTTATCTATTAAGTATTTTACTAAGACATTCCTACTGTAACTGGGCTAGTCCCGTTATAGTACTCTCCCCTTTGACCGAAGGTCCAAAAACAATTTAATTTGGTTGAGAATTTATTTTTATCATGTTATATATTTTTTGCGTTAGGTGGTGGTGTAGAGTTTTGCCGGTTTTAATTGTTGAATAGACTAATTAGGATTTTCTATGCCCGGTATAGAAAATTGCTATTGGCTTGGTTTAGGGCGGTGAGCCGAACTGATATCTTTATAGTAGGTCTTAGCAAGGCGAATCTAACCAATTAGATAACTTTAACTGCCGGTTGAAGTTCCTTAATATCTTGTGTGTCATATAACCGTGTTACAAATATTGTAATGTTTTTTAAGTTCTTTTTGAGTTTGAGCTTCCTGCTATTATATTTCGTATATTCGTGTTAGGTGGCAGTTATTTGCCTTTATATCGTGTCCATCCAGCCAGAGTAGGCCGCGAAGGATAGTCTTTATGGAATTCTTTTACCAGGGAAGGCGCATCAATTTTAATTTGCTTATAGAGTTCCTAGGTTTGTGTTTCATATCCTTTCTACTTAATAAGAAGTTTAAATCTTTTAGATCGTGTTTTCTATTACATATCATTAATTAAGTTAATAAAGTAAGAACTGTTACCGTTATTAACAATTACAGGAGGTGGCGGCGGCACTTTATAGGTTATAGGTTCGTCTTTTAAGGGTTATAGCAAGCTTATATAGAACGTTGGATGTATTTTCATCTTAGTTAGTAGTTCGAGCTTATAAGCATATAGGCTCAATTTCTTCTTAATTTGGTATAGGCCTGTAAATTTCCAATTAAGTTTCTTTGAGGGCCGTTAAGTCTTTAGGTTTTGTATATTTAGGTAAACTATATTATCTTCCTTAAAGTCCCATGTAGGAGCTCGTCCTTTGTTCGCATGCCATTCCTATACCGTTTAAGCGTACGTTAATTCACTTCGTAATAGTTCCGTTAACTACTTTATTTAATTAGCAAAGTTATGCGCGTTAATTAACTAAATCCATTTAATTATAGGTCCTATTGTGTTGATTTTGGGTCGTGGTTTAAATCCAAGTTAGGGGTCTTATCTATAGGTTGCGTAGAACGGCGTCACGCCTGTTAATATATTTATTATATTATTTGCAGTAAACTCAGCTAAAGGCAGCCACTTTTCCCAGTTATCTTATAGGTAGGAGTAGTACATTTATAGGTATTATTCTATAATCGCGTTTATAATTTCGGTTTAACCATCCGTCTCCAGATAAAATACAGTTAAGAGTTATATTTAAATGCTTAATTGTTTGCATAGAGCTTGCTAGAAGTCTAAAACGAACTGGCTTCTATAGTTAGATATTATCGAGTTAAAAAGTCCGTGTAGCTTAAAGATATGCTTAATAAAACATTTGGCTACTAATATCGCATTAATTGAGTCTATAGGGATCATATGTCGCATTTTTGTAAGACGGTTAATAACTACCATAACATTCGTGAACCTATTACTGTTAGGCAAGTTAACTATAAAGTTAATCAAGATATCGCGCCATCTTTGCATCGGAATTGGTAGTGGTTGAAGTACTCCTTGCTTCTTTATATGAGAGGTCTTTCCACGCACGCATATCCTGCATACTCGAACGTATTTTCGTATATAGTTGTGTATTGTAGGCTAGTAGTATACTCATTGAACAATCTTATAAGTCTTCGCACGGCCAGGATGCCCTACTATAGGGGAGTTGTATACGAATCCGAGTATCTTAAATTATAAAGGTTCGGAATTCGGAACTACCATCTTCTATTAATAGTATAATCAATCTTTTTAAATTTCGCATTTAGTAAGTGTAATATCCTTATACTATCATTTTCCTGTTTAAATTGCTTTTATTACATCTATTATCCATATATTGTTCTTGTATTCGTATTCTATTAGCTTATTAATTTCTATTTCCCATTTATTAACTTCTGATTTATTTCTATCAAGTTCCATATCTAGGAATATAGGACGTAGTTTTTTAAAACGTTTAGGGGGTAATAAAATCCGTAATTAATTTATAATCCGTTCATCTAAAGCATTTATAGGTAGGTCTTATAATTATTGTGTTAATGCGTTAGGCTTCTAATTAAGTTTGCCCAGTTAGTACGTAATCTTAAAGTTGAATTATAAGAGGTATTTAGCCCAACGAATTTGGCGCTGCGTTAGCTGTTTTATAGTCATAAAGTACTATAGGTTTTTGTAGTCCGTTAACACGCGTATTGGAAACAATAATCCTTTAAGTTCTAGGCGCCATTATTTAAAGCATTTAACAATTGCAAGCAATTCCTTATTATATATCTTATAGTTCAATTCGGCAGGGGCGAGCTTTTAGGAGAGAAAGGCTACTAGGCGCAGTTTACCGTTCTTATTATATTGCAATAATACTCCCCCTAGGGTATGATTAGACGAGTCTGTTTTAATAACATATTTGAGGTTAGGGTTGAAGTGGGCAAGAATTGAAGCGGTTATAAAACGTTATTTTAAGTTATTAAAAGCTTATTCGCATCTAGCAGTCTATTTAAATTTCACGTTCTTCCTTATTAGGTTTATTAACGGTTAGGCAATTTTTAAGAACTAATTAATAAATTAATAATAGAAATTTGCAAATTCTAGAAATCCTTAAATATCTTATACGTTACTAGGGCTTTCCTAGTTTATAACTATAGCGACCTTCTTAGGGTCTATTTTAATTCCATTACGGGATATAATCAGGCCTAGGTACGTAACTTCGGACATATAGAACTTGCATTTCTTGATATCGCATTGTAAACCCGTATCTCGCAGGCGTTTAAGGACCATTTAGATATGCTTCCGGTGTTTAGAAAGCGAAGACGAGTAGATTAAGATATTATTAATATACGCGGTGATAAATACATTAAGGAATTCACAAAGCGTATTGTTAATATATTGCTAGAATGTACCAGGACCATTTTTTATACTAAATAGCATTACTAGGTATTCGAAGAGTCCCTATTATATACGGAAAGCTGTGTACTTCTTATCTCCTTCACGGACACGGATTTGGTTAAAGGCAGCGACTATATTAAGCTTTATAAAGTACCGTGCCTTTAATAAGCGGTTAAGCGTTTCTTAAATTAGGGGAATAGGATATCGGTTTTAAATCATAATTGCGTTTAGAGCTTAATAGTTAATATAGAATCTTAAGCCTCCTCCTAGCTTTTTAATAAATAGTACGGGTAAGGCGAATGGAGATTAACTAGGGCGAATAAATCCTTTTTCTAGATACTTATTAAGGTACTATTGCATTACAAGCAGTTCTTCTTATAATATACCATATAGCGGACCAAACTTTAGTATTATACCAGGTTCAAGTTCTATCTTAAAATTATATACATCCTAATGCGGGGGTAGTTAGTCTACGAATCTTCTCTCAAACTCGTCAATTAGATTGTGGTACTCTTTAGGCATAAGAGGTCAAGGGTTAATATATTGCTTCAGTTCTAGTGCTTTCTTAATATCTTCTATAGTTATAGTAAAGATTTCATGGTCTTGTTTTCATGCTAATAAAACAAAAGGTGCGGCTTATATTATACGAATTTTAAGAGGTTTCGGTGTAACGTCTTCGCATTTTTTATTATAATCGGCAGTTATAGCCTTATTATTTTGGTTTAGGGTCCGTGGTAGGGGTAGTTCATATTATATTAAATTTAAATAATCTTATACATGTTTATAGGACAGGTGGTGTTTTAAGCAATGACTTTAGCAGTAGGTTATACAGAACTTTAGTGTTTCTTTAACCTAGCTAATTAAAGGGTCGTGTTATTTTAGCCATTTATATCCAAGTATTATCTTATATTGCTTTAGGGGTATTACAAATAGGGAAACGTATTTAAGGTGTTTGCCTATCTACATTTTTACAAGAGCGTAGTGCGTTAATTCGCTATATATTAAGGGTTTGCCGTTAAAGCCTCATAGGCCTCAGGGCTTATTAAGTTTCTTTAAATTCAGGCGTTAGGTTTTCGCGTAGTTTGTATTAATAAAGCCTATACTAGTAGCTCTGCTATCTATAAGGATTCGTACTTCCTTCTATTTTCCAAGTATTTGAATTTCGCCAAGTATATTAAGGGAGTCGTGTTGTGTATTAGCGCTGGAAGAGCCTAGATACTTATACTCTTCCACTTCTTATTCTAAGGCGCGACTTGGCTCTAGGACAATTCGTTTTCCAAGTTAACCAAAGGTAAGGTGCTTTATAGTGATTAGGCATAATTCATAGAACGAGTATAAGTTAAGAAGTGAGTATGGCTTAAAGAATAAGTGCGATTTAAAGACCAAGAGGAACTACGGCGGACTTTTTTAAAAGGGTGAGTTTGGTAATTCCTTTAGATATGTCCTTTTCTACCACATCTGAAGCATTCTCTATTTGTGGCTCAAGTTCTTCGTTCGTTGGTTCCTAAGGGTGTGTAGGATCGAGTGGCGTCAAGGTCTATAGGGTCGTACGTAGGTTTCGGAGAAGGGTCGCGTTTTAGGGTATGTGTTAGTTTTGTAGAGTCTTAAACATAAGGTATAGTTGGCTTTAGGGAACGAGTCTATTTATTGTATTAAAGGTCTTTATTAATTTGTTAACATATTGTAGCAAATTTGGGTAGGTCCTTTAGCAGTTCCCTACCTACTAACTGTACTCTAATTTTATCCGAAATAGCTCGTTAAAGAGCAGTAACTTTAGCGGCTTTATTCTAATCTAGTTCGCCAACAAGGCCTAAAAATTCTGAAAAGAAGCTAGTAAATTCTCGGTTCCATTATTATAGGTTTTTAAGTTTGGTAACAGCAGTATATTCGCGGCTGGCGTTATTATATATTCGTTCTAATAGAGAGACGAAGGTTTCAAAATTAATAAAGGTGCTATTATAGAAGAATGGGTCCATAGTTCATACAGCGTCTTTATTTAAACGAGACATTCCATAGCTAATCTTGCTAGCTTTGGTAGGGTATTAGTCGTGGTTTATTAAAAGTTTAAGACGGAGCTTAGTTATAAAGGGGCGCAGGTTATTTTAATTTCTATTAAACATTAGAGGGTTAGGAAGCTTTTCTAATTTTATAGTAGATACTAGGTTTGTTACAGGTACGGGTTAAGCTACCATTACTGGTTTAAGGTTTGCATTTGATAGGCCGGGTTCATATATAGTTATCTTAATCTCATTTGCAGGTGTTGCTGTTAGGGTTTCCAATGTGAATACTTTAGTGTTATAGAGTTCTTTGCGTATTGCTTTAATTGATTGCTAATACTGGGCTTCTAGTATAGCTCGTTACTAGGCTAAGGCATCCGTAAAGGACTGTTATATTATAGTCATTTATTCCCTAACTAGGGCTATAATAGTTGACATGGCGGATTTGAGTTTGTTTGCTATTTTAAGGATAGTGGTATTAACGCAACGTAATATAAGGGCGTGAAGAGGCTTCAAGGAAGATTTAAAGGAATAATATAAATTCTATTTAAATCTAAGGGTATATAGCTCTTGCAGAGAACAAGACGTTGCGTAAAAAAGAGAAAGGAATTACGGGAGAGCCCTATAATTAAATAGTCAGGGGTCTTGGTGGTTAATGCGTGCGCACGTACACGCGCGGTCTTTAACGGACTTCGGTAATTCGATTAATCTGTTAGAACTTAGCAGAAGTCAATCAAGCTAGCAGAATTTGGCAGAATTTGGTCAAAGCGTCGGACTTTATCTGTTAAGTGTTTTACCAAGACATTCCTACTGTAACTGGGCTAGTCCCGTTACAATATTATAAATAAGTGGGAATTTAAAAAGATTTTTAATGTATATAATAAACAAATGGACAAGTATGGCTTAATATACTGTATTAAATGGAAATATTATAATAAGAAAACCTAGGAACCTAAGAAATCCCTAAAAGGGTATAAGCGTATACTACTAAAGTTTTATAAACAATACCCTAAGAAGCTAGGACCCCCAAACTAGGTATGAGATAAGGGAGAGCCACGCCGAGGCCGTAGCTAACCACGAAGATAATTTATAGTGGTTGAGATCTCATGGAACTTCGACCGCCGGTTAAAGTTATCTAATTAGTTAGTTTTTTGCCAAGAAGCGCTATATGGTAGCGGTGTGGAGTTCTGTTGATTTTATTCATTAAACTAACCAATTAAGATTTTCTATGCCCGGCATAGAAAATCGCTATTGGCTCGGTTAAGGGCGGTAAGTGGAAGTGATATCTTTGCAACGAAAATAGGTTACTTGTTTAGTTTAGGGACTAAACCTTCTGGGGAGGGGAGTACTATTACGGCACTGTCCTAACGCGTACTGTCTTATACTATCTCGTACTGTTTTATACTGTCTTATACTGTTTCGTACTGTTTCGTACTATTGGCTGGCCCACCACTAGTGCCTTGGCGGCTGCCACTACTATTTATATATAATACCCCCTTTTACCTCCTTCTCCTCTTTATACCACAATGTAGTTATTTAGCCTATTAGTATTATAGCACTGTGACATATAGTGCTTTTTATAAGTACAGTTAATTTAGGTATATTTATTACCAAAAGTAAGGCTTTACGGATAGTGACGTTATATATTATTAGGTAGAGTTAAGGTTTAATAAACTTAAGAACGCCCTAATACTACCGCATCTAGAGCCTAATAGATGTGTAAGATCTTTGGAGACAAGGCTATAAAGGAGCTCTTAATGCTATAGTTTATTAATATATATAACCACTTTATAGGTGGCGTTGATTAAGCTAATTAATTAAGGTCTTATTATAATACGTAGAGGACGTACTTAAAGTTATAGAAGCCTCTCTACTACTTCCTTCTTAATATAACTATTACTAATTGCTACAAACTCTCTACTGAATTAGTTCCTAGCTATTAGTCTACCTATAGCGCTTATAAAGCTTTCTATAAAAACCTTATTAACGCCTTATTTAAATATAGTAAATGTCTTACTAAACCACCTGGCCCCACTACTATAATAGAGGATAAGGATATTTATAAGGCGCCTATAGAAAAATATAGGAAGAAGCCTATATGGATCTTTCCAAAGCAGCGAAGCTATATAGCTTATATTAGGGCTAGTAGAAAGATATTGAACAAGTAAAAGCCTTAGAAGTCTTTTATGGAGCTTTTAGTAAATATAACACAGAAACCTCGCGATAGTAAGAAGTGGGCAAGACGTCGTCGTCCTCTAAAGACTTAATACGGCTGCCCTCTATGCAAAATACCGCTCTATATACAAGGGCCTTGCTAAAAGGAACACCTAGATTGTATTAGGCGACGATAGAGTTAATATATATTAATTTAGAACTTTATTATTACGATATTAACATATAATTACTTAATTAAATCTATAGCTTTATTTTGCTAAGGCGAGTCTTAATCTAGACGATCTGGTTAGTTCGCTTACCATAGTACCTTTATTATCAGCGCATGGGATAGTCTTAGTGTGCAATGCATTTAAATTCTAAGCTATTTCTTTATTATATTTTTAAAGTTTTAACTATCTATCTAGTCTATTAGGGGGCGAGATACGGCCTTGAAAAGGGTAAGTCTATTTTTAAAACTGGGTTACGTTAACCTCTTTAACTGCTCTAGTAATCGCATTCCACTACTATAACTTAGATTACCCTAATACTTTAGGAGCTGCTTTTTAGTACTATTTGTAACAAAGCCTAGTGGGAAATACTATGGTAGACTTGCTAATGGGCTAGGTGTATAGGTAAACAGGAAGTTAACAATGTAATAAGTATAGATAATAACTGGCAGAGTGGTTGCCTAATAGATTAACTCTAATTATATTTTAAGATTTACTATAAAGAAAGAACTATCTAGGTAGGGACTGTGGTCCTTTAAATATATATCCTAACTCCTAAGAAAGTCCTTACTCTGCTTGCTTTGTCTACTCTATTTACTTTATTCTAGATTTTATAGATTATATAGATTATATAGATTACATTATATAACCTTAGTTACTATTTCTCGTTATATAGCTCTACTGGTTCTATCCTAGACTATGCCCTTATTAACTAACTAGCTTCTTCCAATTCCTCTCCTAGTAGTTACAGTATTATACTTATAGTGTCCGTAATACTATCTCCCTCCTCTTTATCTTCGTCTTTAAAGATTCCTAATATCTCTAAATTATCTACTAGAGGTGTGATGTCCGCTTAATTAACTTCGTTAATATCTTTACTTATTATACCTAAGGCTCCTCCTTCTTCTACAGCTTATTAGTCTTATACTATTGCTGCAATTTTGTCTCTTAGTAAGATAATGCTATCTCTATATTCTTATTATGCGAAAGAGGGGTTAGTTTATATTGCACTAGCGAGCCCTTTATCTTAGCAACCCTCTTTATATTCTAAGTGCACTAAAGCAAACGTTTAGTTGTCCTATAATATTCGCTCGGTTTTTAATGCTAAGTATACATATCCTATTACTTTTAACAGTCTTTAAGTACCCTTGTTAAGTGCTGCTAGGGTTTTAGGTTTAATCTACTGCTGTAAAACTTAATAATAAGCTCTTATTAGCGCTAGCTAAGCTTTATCGTTTCTATAACGCTAAGTAAGAGGCTGCCGCTGCTTAATAGTGTGCTCTTAACTCTTGTCTTACTATATCCGCTTAGTTAATCCGTCTTAAGAAGGTGTGTAAGAAGGTTTGTTCTAAGAAGTGGAAACTTATAGAATAAGGCCTTTAGGAACTTGGTGATGAAAGAATAGGTTCTCCTCTAACTAAGAGGGAAACAACTCTAAGTACCTTAGTAGCTGCTCCTCTTGGGTCCCCCTTAGGTGACTTGTTTTTTAGTAATCCTTCTTTATTAATACTGCCTGATCCTTTTTCTTTTAATACTCCTATACCTTTCTTATAGCGCTCTTTAAATTGTTTAGTAGCTCCTAGGTAGTCTTATTATAGCCTATCTACTTTACTTTATACTATATTTTGTTATTAATGTCCTTATAACCTATAATCTTTAAAACCTCTTATTTGTCTTCTTCTTAACCTCTATACATATCTGCCTTATAGACTAGTGGCTTAATATTTCCGTATACTGGCTCTAATATTGTGATGTACTATATAGGGTAGATCTTTATCTTCTCTAGTAAGTTAAGTCTATACGTAACTTCTAAGATTTTTACTTTAATTATAAATAGTCCTAACTTAATATGGTCCAATTTCTTACTTAGTTATTAACTCTTAAAAATTTTGTATAGTAGCTATACTTTATCTCCCTTCTTAAGATCTAGTCCCTTAAATCTCTTGGTATTATAGTACCTTTTTATTCTTGCTTATACCAGTTCTACTATCTTTTTAAGGTAATTATAAAGATTTATTAGGTTCTCCATTCTTTCTTTAGCTATATTACTCGTTTTCCTTACTTATTATGGTAACAATAACATTCTTGGCTTGTACCTATAGTTTGCCTTAAAAGGTAATATACCTATCCCTTCCTATAGCATTGCATTATACGCAAACTATATAACTAGTAGTAATAATACCTAATTGTTTTATGCGTGACTAATATAATGCCTTAAGTACTGTTCTAACGTTTGGTTTAGTCTCTCTATTTATCCGTCTGTCTATAGGTAATATGCTAATAATATTGCCGCTTAAACCCCTTATTTAGCTAAGAATACCTTTTGAAATGCTGCTATAAATCTTAGATCTCTGTCTAATATAATCTTTATTAGTACTCTATGCCTTATAAACACTTCTTTAATATAGATTCTAGCCATATCCTTTACTAAGATTTCTTCTATGTATGCTATAAAGTAGCCCTACTTAGTTAACTTGTCCACTATTATAAGGATTGTGTTATAGTCCTGTCTAGTAATAGGGTCTTTTAACCTTGGTAACTTTATAATAAAGTCCTATAATATAACCTCCTATGGTCTTTCTAGTGTTTTAATAGGTTATAGCCCTCTATACGGCTTGTGCCTTATTAGTTTGTTTCTCTAGTAATTTAGATATTCCTTTATAACTTGTCTCGCTAGTCCCTAGATTCCTTAAATAATATATTCCTTCTAAAGTCTTAACACTAAGCCTATTGCTCTATTATGTTCTTAAGTTATTCCCTTGTGAAATTTACTAATAAATTCTTTTGTAATTGCTTTTAGGACGTATATAGCTTCTTAGTGCTTATACTGCTCTAAGTCTGGATCCTTACTTTGTGCTTTTTAGATCTTTTATAACCATATACTCTCTAGTGTCTTATAGGTCTGACTTTCTTCTCTGGTTGCTATAATCTCAGGATAATTATACCTAATTAATCCATTTTTATCTTTGCGTAGCATTGCCCCTAATAGCCTTTTATTGTTCTGCAACTCTGCCTTTCTGCTAAGTGCGTCTACTCTCGCATTTTTAGTGCCTCTAGTATACTAAATTTTAAAGTAATATTCTGTAAGTATCTCTACCTATCTAACTTATCTTTAGTTTGGTTCTTTTGTTATTAGGAACCCCGTTAGGTTCTTATAGTCTATTTTGATTATAAACAGTTTCTCTGTGCCTTATAAGAACGCTTTCTATTCCTTAAGTACTGCAACTATACCTAACAACTCTTTATTATAGATATTATAGTTTAACTCTAGTAGTGTTATCTTTCAACTATAATACGTTACTGGATACTATATATCTCCATGCTTCTATAGCAGGCATACTCTTAGTGTAAAGTCTAATATATCTATTTCCATAACTATGTTTAACTTTGGTTGGTAGATCTTAAGGACTAGATCCTAAGTAAATAACTCCTTAAGTTCCTTAAATAGCTTCCTCTGCTTACTGCCCTATATCTATAGTTTCTCCTTTTTTATAAGTTTTATAAATGGTTTAATGTTCTTTAACTACTGCGTTATAAACCTCCTATAGTAGTTGCAAAACCCTAGAAATAATCTTAACTATATAATATTCTCTAGTTCTTGCCAACTTACTATAGCCTCTACTTTCTTTAGATCTATATTAATCTTTTCTGGTTTAATAATAAACCTAATAAAATTGGTCTTTTAAGTAAAGAACTTGCATTTCTTAATTGCTGTTAGCATTTTTTCTTCCTATAGTCTCTTTAAGACCTACTTAATATGTTCTTTATATTCCTGCTTGCTTATTAAGTAGATAATAATATTATTAAGGTACACTATAATAAACTTATTAAGGTGCTTTCCTAATATACTATAAATTTATTTCTAAAACGTCGCTGGTATATTTATAAGTCCAAACTGTATAACTAACGGCTTATATAGTCCTTCCTTTAACCTAAAGGCTGCCTTCTATTTATCTCCTTTCTTAATCCTAATCTAATAATATGCCTATCTTAGATCTATTTTTATAAAGACTTACGCATTGCCTATCCTGTCTTAGATTTCGCTAATTAAGGGTAAAGGATATCTATCCTTCCTAGTAATGCTATTTAACTGTCTATAGTTAATACACATCCTAAGTTTTCTATTTTTCTTTAGGATAAATAATACTGGATATCCCATTAATAACTGTAACGGTCTAATATATCCCTTTTATAAGTTCTCCTAGATAAACTCTTTAAGCGCCACTAACTTGGTTTTAGTAAGCTTATAAATTAGAAAGAACTTTAGACTTATTCCTGGTTCTAATTCTATTTTATAGTCCTATACTATATATTTTAGCAGCTTTTTACTTTCTAGGCTCTATAACTTTTTGCTATACTTATGGTATCTCTTTAGTATATAACCTAAGCCTTGCTTAGTCTCTTTATATATCGCTCTAACTTAGTACTATACTACCTTAGTTTGCTATTATATCTTGCGTTGTTATATATCCTTAATATTAACCTAACCTATAATCTAATCAATCCTTAGATTATATTCTTATAACTAAGGCATTCCTAGTATCGCCTTATCCTTTTCCAATGGTAGGATATTAAAAGACATTTTAACTAGTCTTCCTTTAATAGTTAACTAAATAGGTCCTGTTTTAAGATTAATAATACCTCCTCCATAGGCTATTAGATCTCCTAAAATTGTTATTAATAGGCATAAGTATTCTTTCTGTCTGTATAGTAACCCCATCCTTTTAACTGCTGCTAGTAATATATAGTTTCTTATTGCTCTACTATCTACTAACTCTTTAAACTTTTAATCCTGCTAACTAACTCTTAAATTTAGGTATTATCCTATAATTCCTTTAAGGGTCTAAGGCTCTACTACTGGCTCCCTCTAGTCCTATAGACCTCTGCTTTTCCTAACTATTAACTATTTAATCTTAACTGTACTTAGTCCTTTTATGGCCAATACTTAGTTTTTTTCTTTCTTTAATATACTATAGATAAGTATTTTCTAAGCACTCCTACCACTATTATCTATCTAGGTATTCTTTTATAAGGAATCTTCCTAGTTAAAGTATTAAGTCCCCTAGCTCTTAAACTTATACTAGGTGCCAACTATATATATACTTAGCGTCTCTGTACTGTTTTTCGTCTATTATTTAATATATTCTTATTAGATACTTATAATACTTATCCTTAGGTGTCCTATGCATATTATATATATTATTTATATATGCAATCTATGCCAATATGTAATATGCTAGGTGCTTTAGGTTAACTCTTAGTTTATCTTTATCCTTAAGTTTAAACCTTTCCTATGTTAATCTAAACGTTACTATATTGTTTACTGGTACTAATATTTATATTATTTCTCTCCAGTCTACAGCCTATTCTTTTAGGTTCTTTAATATTATAACTAACGCCCCTTTTATATAGTTTATCTGCTTTTTAGATATTGCTTAGTCTAGTATAACTTTCTTATCTAGCCATATACAGAAATCTTCCTATTTATTATTTCCTCTTTACTTATACCACTTCTAGTATAGCTTAGTAAGTATATATAATCTGTTTATAAGGAAGTATCTCTTTATTACTATATTGCTGCAACCCTTAGTATATCTTTCTGCGAATCTAGTTAGAATCCCTAGATCCTCTTCTTATTCTAATTTATTTAACTGCTTAGCTCTTAGTGTTCCTACCCTTGGCCTATTTATAACTTTTTATATAGGTGCTCTATCCCTTATATATTTTGGCATAGCTAATCTCTAGTCTAGCTTCTGTTCTTACTATACAATAATTTATTATCTAAACTTATCTATACTTTCTTTTGGTTTCCTTCTTTTAAAAGGATCTTTAAAGTTGTCTTGCTTCTTAATTACTATATTAACTTTTTAATCTTTAGGCTAAATACTGCGTTTACCTAGGACTGCTATAGACCTTATTTATTCTTTAAAATCTTGGCTCCCTAGGAACCTTTATCTTAAACTTATTTATTTATCTTTAAACTAAATTACGGCCCTTTTCCATCAGTTTTCGTCTATTATAGGTTCTTAGGTGTATCTTATCTTACTTTAAGAATCTTAAGTATCTCTTATCTTATCTTAAGAATCTTAAGCCTTTAGCCTTTTACCTTTATTAAGTGGTAAGCTAGCACTAGTAGTCATCTGCTTACTTAATCATCTTTAGATATTGCTCCTTCTATCTTATAAAGTAATAGATACCGTATCTAACAGTATTATAATGCCCATTACTAAACCGCGTTCTATAATAGTCTTAGTCTCTGCTTCTATTGCGTTATTAAGGTTTAAGTGCCCCTAGCTAGCCTCCTTTTCTTCCTTATTGCTATTAATTAATAAGTACTTTAACTCCATTATTATTATTACTAATCTTTACCCATATATTACTATAATATCTTAATCTAGCTTATAGAGTTAATCTTACTCTTTATTTAACTCTATAGTTCCTTTAAGTCCCTTTAACTCTAGCTCCTGTGGCTAATAGCTTGCGCTATACTTAGCGTCCTTATAAATTTAGTATGCGTTATTATAACAAAACGCGAGGTGCTTAATTAAATACTCCTTAGTCCCACGTAATACACCTATATCTATATTTTTATACTCTAATAACCTAGTGCCTTTTACTATATAGCTGCTCTAACTACCTCTATAGTCTCTAGCAAAATAACCTTATTTTCCGCAATTTATATAAGCTCCTTTTTTGAACCATTTTTCCTACTATAGAGTTTACCTAAATATCTTCTGCTACTAAGATCCCTAGTTTAGCCTTTACTCCTTAATCCTGTAATTACTTAATTTTTAACCTTTAGGTTTCTATAGTTTTTATTCCACCTTCTAGATTCTTTAATACTGCTTAAGTCTATTAGCTCTGGCCCACTATTCTATAGTTTTTAACTCTATATCTGTTAATATATGCTCTACGCCTTATATAACTGTGGAACTCTATCTTGCCCTTTCTTAGCTTATTCCCTTTAATAGATCCTATTATTAATCTTTATTAACTAATCTATTAACTCCCTTAGAGTTTCCGCGTTTTCTATTAAGATAATTACGTCCTAGACTTTAGCTTTAAGTCTCTATTTATACTATTCTATAAGTACCTTATTGTTCCACTGTCACGGAACGCCGCCGCAGGAGCCTCTATGGGAGACTCCCTAGCGGAACCCCGTGCCCTCGCGTACGCTTCGCGTACAGCTTACGTCAGCCACGCGTAGTATATTACCTTCCTACGCCCTCAATCCTTACGATCGATCGCACAACGCCTTGTAGACTCCTCGAATACATACGCTCTGTAGCCATTGCCCCCATCCCGTGACATTACATTGCGCCTTTTTTTTTTACCACCGACACCTAGCCTACGACCAATTCTACGTCTCTATAATACTATAGGCGCTGCCAGAAGCAGCGTGTCTACAAGCAACCTCCGCACCATAATAGTAAGACGATATTCCTTACTAGCCACTATGTTAAGCCTAAAGAGCAACCTAATATCCTAACCCAACCTATGACGCCAATTAATCCTAGGAGAATTTAATTTATTAACCCTAGCCTTAACCCCTAAGGGCAAGCCTAGCGGCTTAGAAGAGTTATAACCATAAGTACCCCTAAGCACCCAGCACCACCTTAAAGATGATGAGAGTCAACCAGCCTAGCAGGATGGGTACACCCCTATTAGTATAGGTGGCCATAGCGATGACCTTAATAAGATAGACACCGGCAACGTCTTATCCTTTATTAATTATATAGCCACGGAAAAGCAACCAGAAGGGCAGCTACCTATTAAGATCAAAATACAAGACGCTAAGATATTTGTATAAATGGTAGCATAAGAACCTAATAAATACTACCGCCTTCTACAGAACTACCACCTAAAGCTTATATAAGCTGAACTGTGTGCTGCCCAAGATCATAATATTATCCAAGACTTATAAGCTAGTAAGGCACTTGCTAATAACACACGCCAAGAGACCAAAGATAACCTCCGTATATCTAAGCGCGACGTTTAACAATTAAAGAAAGCTGAGATTGTACTTATTGCCTAGGTTACTAAGAAGGAGGGCATAATTAAATACCTACAGTCTTAGCTTAACAAGTATATCTGTAATAATACTAAGCACCTCCCTACTACGCACTACACTACCTAAGTCCCTACGCCTCTGGCAACCTCACCCACCTAACACTTAGCCAAAAGTTAGCGTTAAGCAGCTTCACCTAATAGGGATAACCCCTATAACAGCAACCAAACTTAAGCCACAATTGTGGGGTCTAATATATAATACCCCAATCCCCCAGTCTTCTAGGGAGACCGCAAAGAATATAGCTATTAGAAGATGCAAATCCGCAAGAAACTAACCTAGAGCGCCTACCTTTTTCCTAGGGAGGATATCAAGATTGGTTACATTATTAGGCGTATAAAGGGTACCCTATTTAACAGACTCTTTGCCTAATGGGAGACCAATGGCCCCTAGAAGTGGCAGTCCTACTATAAGGTCCTTGACAATCTTAACCTAATATATCACAACTACGACCTAGTGGCCACCAGTTAAGCCAAACTACGCGCCCTAAAGATAAGTCCCACTAAGTTATTTAACAAGTTCTATATTAAGTTCTAGGAATACACTAAAGTCCTCTTTTAAGACAACGCTAAAGACTAGGAAGACCTCCTTAAAAAGGTCACCTATTGTCTTAGTTACGCTGCCGCTAGTTATAATTATAATAACGTTTATAGCATGGTGGCAGCCCTACGGAAGATTAAATAACGGCTGAATTAGATCTCCACTGCTAACCCTCGCCTAAAGGCTTCTATATAAAAGCCCTCTAGACCAACCACACCTATATATACTAGGTCACTAACGCCTACTACTAATACTATTACCGGAGCTAATATTAACCTCTCTATTCTAACCTTCCCATATAAACTCCTAGACGGAGAGCATAAGCTACTTTAGAAGCTAGGGCGCTGCTATAGATACTATTAAGAAGGCTGTTATCGCGAAAACCTAAACTGCCCAATAGCCAGGTTTGGTAATTGCTGCCTAACACCTAACTTTATACCTTAAACACCGAATACCTCGCTACGCACCGTTATTGTATAAGATAAAGAAGCAGCAGTAGCGGAAGTAGTAGGAAATGCTTAGTCCTAGCCCTAAGTCGCGAGCTGGGACACCCTAATAATGGAGGGATCTATATATCAGCCTACTTAATAGATAACTTAGTAAGAATAGACGGATAGAAACAGATAGTTTTACCTATAATAGGAACAACTGCTAAAAAACAATATAAAGACCATTCTATAATTAACTGTAGAGCTACTGATAAATTTATAGATACCTAATTTATATATAAATATAACCTACTAACCTTACCCCTTACTAAAGCCCGCGCCCTACAACTCGCTAACGGTAATTATACTGTATAAAAGATTACTTATATAGTATAACTCTACCTAGACATAAATGGACACCAAGAAGAGCTCTAGGCCTATATTACACCACTTACCAATTACCCTATTATCCTTAGAATAAACTAGCTTAAACAGCATAACCCTATTATTAACTAAAAGAAAAGAAAAGTGACTTTTAACTCTAACTACTGCAGAGAGACCTACCTAGGGTATAGCCTAGCCGCCTCTACCTACTCCCTAGGATATTAACCCAAAGAACCTCTAATTATACTACCTATAACCAACTGTTACTACATTAGTGCTATAGCCTTCTATTATATAGTACAAAGGAAGAGCTGGGTTATTACAGCAGCCTCCCACTTATAGCTACACAAACTTAATAAAGAACAGGATCACGTCCTCTATAGCAATAGGATAGATCTAGTAGACCTCTTAGAGGACAACACACCCGTAAAATTTAATAAACTCTTAACCTTAGACTTTAAGAAGTTTATAAAGCTTAAAAAGGGACTTACCAATAAGAAACTCCGCAAGCTCCTCCCTAAGAGGTACTATAACTTTATTAATATATGCTTACAAAAGGGCGCAGATATACTCCCCCCACATTAACCTAATAACTATGCCATTAATATTAAATAAGGAAAAATGCTACCTTATAAGAGACCCTACCTAATATTAAAAGACAAACTTCTAGTTATAAAAAAGTATATTAACAAGCACCTTAACAAAGGGTTCATTTGTCCTAGCATATTACTAATAGCCGCCCCTATTCTTCTCACTAAGAAGCCTAAAGAAGGTATCCAATTCTGCGTTAACTATAGAGGACTTAACGCTATTATAATTAAGAACTAATACCCAGTACCACTTATACGTAAGACCCTTAAGCGGCTTAGTTAAGCCAAAATCTATACTAAGCTTAATATTATCGCCGCCTTCAACCATCTCCAAATATAGGAAGGCGATAAATGGAAAACCGCATTCGCATCACGCTTTAGCCAATTTAAATATACCGTCATACCCTTTAGCGTATGCAACGGCCTAGGCACCTTCCAAAGCTATATTAATAACGCCTTACAGGACTACCTTAACAACTTCTACTTAGCGTACCTAGACGATATACTTATTTACAGCGACAACCCTTCTAAGTATACTAAGCACGTTTAAAAGGTCCTATAGCGCCTTAGGAAAGCAGGACTCTATATTAATTTAAAGAAGTACGAATTCTCAGTCATAGAAGTAAAATACCTTGGACTAATTATCACTACTAAGGGTGTCCGTATAGACCCCAAGAAGGTACGTATAATTACCAAATAGCAAGCCCCTAACTGTATTAAGGACGTATAAGCCTTTCTCAGTTTTGCCAACTTTTATTAGAAATTTATATACAACTTCTTAGGTGTAGTAGCACCACTTATAGCAATAATGTAAATAAAGGGCCTTTCTGTAAAAGGAAGAAAAACGTACCTATACTTTACCTAGACGCCTAACTATAAGAAGGCGTTCTAAGACCTTAAAAATGCCTTTACTAAAGCACCTATCCTAGCTCACTTTACACTAGGATAATAACTCTATCTCAAAACCGACTCCTTAGACTATATCAACACAGGCATCCTCTCCTAGATAGGCGATAACGGTCTCCTCTACCTAGTTGCATTCTATTCATCTAAGCTTACACTATAAGAGTATAACTATAAGATCTATAACAAAGAACTCCTTGCAATTGTATAAACATTCAAAAAATTCTAACTAGAACTTTTCTTAGCAGAACCTAACTAGCTAACTAAAGTCCTTACAGATTATTGCAACCTTAAATACTTTATAACCATAAAGCAGCTAAACTGATGCTAAGCATATTAGAACGAGTTCCTCTCTAGTTTTAACTTTAAAATTATATATAGGCTGGGAGTACAAGGTACAAAACCTAATAGCCTAATACGCCACTCGCAAGATCTTCCTTAGTTAGAGGATGACCCCTATAATTAGTTCTAATAGTAGACAATCCTAAAAGTAAGGAACCTGGCCCCTAGTATACTACCTATAACAGAACCATCTACATTTTAGCTTCACGCTACGGACTTAGAGCCGCCCCCCAAAATTAATAAGCTTATTACTGCTGCATATAACATCTCTATTAACCCATTATTACACCAACTTATTACCACAAAAACTGCTAGCGCCCGCAAGCCACCTACTAGCCTTTGAAACTTAGGCCAAATTAATATAGTAGCCTTAGAAGTAAAGGAGAACAGACTCTACTATAGAGGCCATCTATTCGTCCCCAATTTAGAAGACCTATAACAGCAACTAATCTAGATGGCCCATAACCTCCAGTTAAGCGGTCACCTAGGCAAAGAAGGAACTTACAAACTCCTTAGCTAATACTACTTCTAGCCTAAGATAATAGACTTAGTTAAACGCTTTACAAACGCCTACTATGGCTGTAAGCGCGCTAAGGCCTTTCGCACTAAGTACTAAGGACTACTGCACCCGCTACCAATCCCTATACAGCGGTGGGCAGATATAGCTATAGACTTTATTACTAACCTACCACCCTATAAACGGCACGGTTGTACCTATAAGAACATCCTAATAATAATATGCCAACTTATAAAGGAACGTCACTACGTTCTAACTAAAGGCATAGCCGTTAATAACATCGCAGATGCTTTTCTTTGCGAAGTCTACCAACTACATAGGATACCTAACTCTATTACGTCCGACCAGGGCACACAATTTAACTCTAACCTATAGAGACGGATCTATTAACGTCTTAGTATCTCCGTTAAGATATCTACATCCTTCCACTATAAGACTGCAGGACAGCCAGAAAATGCTAACGCCAGTATAAAGGCGTACTTATAACAGGTTATTGCCTACAGCTAGGACAACTAGGTAGATTACCTCCCACTAGGCAAGTTTACAGCTAATAACCACGTCTTAGCCACTATAGGACTTACTCCGTTCTTTACAAATAAGGGTTATTACCCCTAATCCAGCATAGAGCCACCAGAACCTATTAATAAGAAACTGCCATATAAAAAACGCCTTAAGATGCTACTTACCAACCAGTATACAGACCGCATAAAAAATCTACTCAACTACTATAGGGGAGAAATGGCCTAGGCTTAAGCAAAGCAGGCCTACTTTACTAACTGTTATAGAACGCCACCACCGGAGATGCGTGTTGGCGACTGGGTATAGCTAGATACACACAATATCTCTATGCAGAGGCCTATAAAGTCACTTAATTATAAGAACCTCGGCCCCTATTAGATCAAACAAGTTATTAATAGGGGAGCCGTATATAAGCTAGAGCTCCCGCCAGCCCTAGCCACCTACGGGATATAGCCTATATTTTATCTATAGCTACTATACCTTTATTAGCCTAACCCCTTACCGGGACAGATATAGCCTAAACCCCTACTAGTACTAATCTAAGATAAAAATAAAGACAAGAACCATAAGGAATGGACTATTAAACAAATTATTAACTCTAAATACTTTAGTAAAGGTAGAGGACGGCGGCTCTACTACAAAGCTATCTATATAGGATTTAACATAGATTAGCCAGAATAGCAACTATAGGAAGACTTTAAAAATACAAAGGACCTAATTAGTGACTTTTACTACGCAAATCCACAGAAACCAGGCCTAAGTAGAGATTTCGTGCCTAATCCTCTATAGGAGCCCTTATAGAGTTTAATTATTATACACTGCCATATAAGGGCAAATTGCCGTCAGATTGCCGCAGATTGCCATTACATAACTAAAAAATCGTTAAGATATCCAGGAACTTCAACCACCAGTTAAAGTTATCTAATTGGTTGAATTCTTAGGTGCCAAGCCTTATTACGCAATATCACTGCGGACTGCAAAGATGTTAGTTTAGCTTACCACCTTCCACTAAGCCAATAGCGATTTTCTATCCCGGGGATAGAAAATCCTAATTAGTCCATTTAACAATTAGAGCCGGCAGAACTCCACACCACCAACCCCTTTAGTATTATTTCTTTTCCTTCTCTATGCCTTAAGCGTTCCTTCTACATATATATAGTAACCACAGCGTTGCCGGAGCTCCGCCTCTATAAGAGGGGGGGTAGTGTCACAGAACGCCGCCACAGGAGCCTCCATGGGAGACTCCCTAGCGGAACCCCATGCCCTCGCGTACGCTTCGCGTACAGCTTACATCAGCCACGCGTAGTATATCACCTTCCTACGCCCTCAATCCTTACAATCGATCGCGTAATGTCTTATAGACTCCTTAAATACATACGCTCTATAGCTATTGCCCCTGTCCCGTAATATCCACTTAACCTATATTACAAGTATCTAAAACTATATTGTATACTTAATTGCTAAAGTACGTTATACTAGACTCTAAAGTTTTTATTCTACTATAGTTGTTACTTCTAGGTTACTAAATATCTATATTAGTCTTTTTGTAAACCTATTCTAGTTAGTAAATATAAACTATACTTCTTAGTTAGTAGTTATTATTTTATTTGTTTAAATTTTAGTAAGGTAAGGTTTAAACTATTTAAGTACTCTTCCGGTTAAGAATAGTCCTATATATGCTATTTAGTCTATAGGTATTGCTAGCTTTCCCCCTTCTTATATAACCTTAAAGTGCATTTATATAAGGAATCCTTTAAGTTTAAACTTCTCCCCTAAGAATTGTTTAATTAAGGGTAACTTAACCTTAGCTGCTCTGGTTCCATTAATCCTATTTTTAAGTATTTAGTTATTATCTGTTAATTAATTAACTATTTCTTGCAACTAACCCACCATAACTAGCTGCGAATTAGTATCTCTTATACTAGTATCTTCTCCTAACCCTAAGGTTATAGCTGCCATGGATAGTGTTATAACTAGTGCTTTTAGTGGCATATTATTTGACTTTATTAATATTGTAACTAGGTAGTAAATATATAATAAAGCCTGGTAGGAAATACTACGGTAGACTTGCTAATAGGCTAGGTATATAGATAAATAGGAAGTTAATAATATAATAAATATAAATAATAACTAGTGGAGTAGTTGCCTAATAGATTAACTCTAATTATATTCTAAGATTTACTATAAAGAAAGAACTATCTAGGTAGGGACTATAGTCCTTTAAATACACATCCTAACTCCTAAGAAAGTCCTTACTTTACTTACTCTGTCTACTCTATTTACTCTATCCTAGATCTTATAGATTATATAGATTATATAGATTACATCACATAACCTTAGTTACTATTTCTTGTTATATAGCTTTACTAGTTCTATCTTAGACCGTGACCTTATTAACTAACTAGCTTCTTCCAACCCCTCTCCTAGTAGTTATAGTATTGTACTTATAGTGTCCATAACACTATTAAAAAGCAGCTCCTAAAGTATTAGGGTAATCTAAGTTATAGTAGTGGAATGCGATTACTAGAGCAGTTAAAGACCTAGTTACGCCTACTTAGCCTAGTAAAAAGTGAGCTATTACTCTACTACCACAATTTAGTTTACTCTAATAATTTAGGAAGTACTTCTTAATAGTACTAAGAAGCGCCTCCTAAAGTATTAGGGTAAACTAAATTATGGTAGTAGAGTTTGCCCTCAGACCCTCAGTATGGAATTGACCTCGCACGTGCATAAGCACTACATAAGTGCTGCATAAAGGTGCAGAGGTCTAAGGCACCTAAGATAAGGTGTCCAGGGGGTTTCCTAAGGCAACCCAAGGTGACCGCAATAATGTCCCTTACACTATGTTATAGTAGCGGTTAAGCTTACTAGCGAGCTTAATACGCTTTTATCTATAACTAAAGACTATATATATTTATTAGCTAAATCGTTATTAGATTTATAAGGAACCTTCCTATATTATAGCTTAACTAGTTCCTTATCTTCCCTTATCTACTTATTAATTTAGTTATTAAATAGAGTCTTTATATACCACTCGGCGTGCTTTTACTACTAGGGCTACTATTTCTACTTATCGCGAAAGTAAGCGCGTTTAAGAGACGGATAAATAATTAACGTGTTTCACCACTCATTCGTCAACCCCAGTCATTCAACACCTCAAAAAACTTACCAAAAATTAGGAAATTTATACTTTAATATCTTAACAACCACTTAATAGTAAATTCTAATAATTTAGATTTAGACTTTTATATACACTTTGCAGCTTCTATTAAAGTTGCATAGTAATTAGTTTAATAGTTTTTAAGATATAGTAATTTAGCTTTATTTTAGCCCCTAAATTATAATATCTTAAAAACTACTAAACTAATTATTATATAACTTTAATAGAAGCTGCAAAGTATATATAAAAGTCTAAATCTAAATTATTAGAATTTATTATTAAGTAGTTATTAAGATATTAAAGTATAAATTTTCTAATTTTTGGCAAGTTTTTTGAGGTGTCGAATAACTGGGGTTGACGAATGAGTGGTGAAACACGTTACTACGGTAAAATACATTGGCAAAATATCGTCCCCTATTAATGGCCTTAATACTGTTTAACTGTATTAGGTTCTGGAGTTCGGATATGTTACTCTCGTATGCTGTTAATAGAGGCACACAGCAAATGTGGGACCATTTTTTCAGTCTTTGCTATGCTATTTGGAAATTGGACGAGCGTCTGAGGATCTCCGAGGCTGGTTATACAAAGGGATTTGCACGCTTAAGTACCTGAAGCCATTTAAGGCGGCATAACTAGAAGACTAAATTTCAAGTGTGTTCTTTAACCGCGCATATCGTAAAGTGACAAAACAGATATCTATGCGAAATTCATATAAAGATCATATATCCACACATTATTGGGGATGTCTACTATGAACACATACGACGTATCGGACATCTCTTAGCCTACATGATTTCGTGAACCACCCAACATGACGCGCGGCGCGGCGCTTCCCACGTCGGTTTTATATCCACCAAAATCGCCACAAGAAAACGCTCACAAACATTCTCAGCTCGTCTTCATGACGCCCGAACCCTCTAAAACCCAATATCATACAGAAACGCCGCGCTGGATCATGGATATCAAGGCATTTTCGAAAGCAAGCGTCCCGGGCCAGCGCCTCCCAGCCAACGAGACCGAAGTAATGCTACAGCAGCAGCGATTTATTTCCACTGCTCACATCAATCCACCCAGCACCACCTTCCCCACCCCGGCAACTTCGCTCTTCGCCCCGCTCCTGCTCGCGTCCTCGAACTCCCTGACCACGCCCGCGAGAATGATCTTGCGCACCCGCGCATCAGCCTTCGCGAACAAATCTCCAACGCCCGCAACACACGCGTCCGGCGAGTTGACCAGGCTCATGACCTTGGTGTAGCAGTCGATCAGCACGTCGCACAGCGTCGTGAATGTCTCGAAGAAGTCCGGGTCGAACGGCAGAGAGGGGGTCAGCAGGTGCGTGTACTCCTCGCCCGGAAGGAGGTCATGCTCGGACGCCGGGAACGAGAAGGACGGGCCGGTTGCTTCGATGGTGGAGGCCGGGTCCGGGGCCGGAAGGCCGAGGTCGGTGGCTGCGGATGAGCGTCGGCCCTTCCCGCCTGCGGCGTGCGTGGCACGCTTGAACATCTGCGGTATTCGGCCACGGGAAAGAGAGGAGGATGTGCTTCCATCTGGTGGGTGGATGGACTGGTATGTTTCGAATTCTAGGAGCAGCGCGTTCAGCGCGCGGAGGTACTCGATGGGGGTCTGCGAGTTTAGGTCGAGGATGGTGGGGAGCGAGAAGCCGAGGAGGAGGTAGTTCGTCGCGCGGCGGGAGAGCTTGCGCTGATCGAAGTAAGAGAGTTTGGAAAGGTCCGACTTGCTGAAGAGAAGGGTGTTGAACCAGTAAATACGGCCTTCATGACTATAACTAATGGATTAGTATGTGTTGTAGGTGGAATGTATATTATGTTGTGATGAAGCCAATGTACTGACGCTTTGCGGAGATAGTCTAGGGTTGATATCCGTTTCGATGCCATTTCATGTATGTGCTGGAAAATCACACCGGGGTTGTGTGACCCACTCGCTGTCGGGCCAATTGCAATGGGAGCAGGGGGGCCCAGAGTGCCGGAGAACTGGCCATAATTGATTTGTTGTTGAGCTTGAAGCTGCTTCTGAGACGGAGGGTATCTCAGCGGTACAGACACGCCAAACGGCGTTTTGGGTGGCTCTACTGCCGAGAGCGGAGCCTTGGAAAAGGCAGCTGATCCTCCCCCTCCGCCTTCAGGGGGCTTCATGTTTTCCGCCGACTTCTGCCTCCTTGAGAATGTGGCGATGGAGAGGGATGGTCTGGAGGCATTTGAGGCGGGACCCTTTTCGGGGGAGAAGGAGAGTGCCAGGGTGGCGGTGGAGGAGGTCTTCTTATGGGAAGACGAGGAGGTCGAGGTGGTGCGTAGGGAGGCGGACCGCCGTAAACTCGAGCCGAAGTCCGTCACCGAAGAGGATAGGCTGTGACGCGAAGAAGCAGGCTTGCGTCGAGGAGGAGAGAATGAGGCGTTGCTAGCGTGCTCGTTATTATTTAGAATTGGAGCGGTGGTGGGATTCAATTTGGGGATTGCAGGTTGCACAGGTTGCGCAGATTGCGTGGGTTGTGTGGAGGGGGTGGAATTCGTGGAGGTGGTCCCCTTATTTCGAGCTCCACCGAAGAGGGAAGCCTTCCTTGCGAAAATCCCACCGCCATGCAGGTTCTGCGAAGAGGTCGAGTCTGGCATGATCCCTCTTGGCTGTCTTCAGCTAGCTTCCGCTTCTGCGACAGCCAGGGGCTTCCGACAAGTGGCAGGACGGAGCGTGTAGGGGCTGAAGGGCGCCAGCTACCGCTGCAGGGATAGGCTTGGGGATGGAGACGATGACTTTCTGATCGAGATGGGGGAGATGGTGGCAGCAATTGAGGTTGAGGGCTGACGGGTGCGGGCCCAATAAAGTAGTGGTCGCTGAATTTGCAATTCTCCTATCATTCTAGTTAGGCCTAAAAAGCAAAGCGCGCGACAGCTGGAACAACGCGCTGCTGAAGAGCGCCTTTTGGCCATGATGCAGGAACGAGGAAAGCCCCCGGCGAACCCCCTTGAAGGCCGAGGTGAAGCCCTTGTGCGCGTCGCAACGGCTGCCCCGCCCCAACATGCACCCTTGTCGCCCTTTTGCAGCCGTTTCTGTCCGCCACACGGTCACCAGGAGGCAGCCCGCAGTGCGACGTCCTCCACGTGTTGAGGTTAGACAAGACGCTGATCGACTGCCGCATCACCCAACACCGCCTGACACTCTGCCTATGACATCGCGAACGGAGAATTTTCTCTGACGGCCGCCTCGTCCACCACACCCCCTCCCACCTCAGCCCTTTGTATGCACCAAGGACATCCTCGCTGTCCCGCCCGAGCAACCTCTGATATATCACCTCACCGCCCAGTGTTCCTCCAAACAATTCCCGCAGCGATGCTCCGCAGACAGAGTGCAAAGGTACCTCCGCCGCCTCGGGCGCCCGTCGACGATATCTCTGATATTGGGGTGTTGACACTTGTGCGTAGGGAGAGTGGATCCCTTCACCCGGTCAATGGCCCGTTGACCCCCAGGAAGACGTGGAAGTCTCCAACGACCGCATATGGATCGATGGGTGCTTTGACTTTAGCCATCATGGTAATACCAGTCTTACCACTACAAAATCCTCCAAACATGAGGTATACTGACACGCTGCTATCGCAGGCCATGCTGGAGCGATGCTGCAAGCTCGCCAATTGGGCACGGAACTGCTCGTCGGCATCCACTCAGATGAAGCAATCCTCGAGAACAAAGGGCCCACGGTCATGACGCTGAAGGAACGGTTAGCATATTATATTCCGCACGGCCTTGAAATATTAACATTGCTGACTTTGGGATAACAGAGTCAATGCCGTTGAAGCTTGCCGCTGGGTCACCAAATCTATCCCTCACGCTCCCTACGTTACCTCCCTCCCCTGGATATCCCATTATGGCTGCCAATACGTCGTTCACGGCGATGACATTACCTCTGATAGCAGTGGTGAAGACTGCTATCGCTTTGTCAAAGCAGCTGACCGCTTCAAGGTTGTGAAGCGTACGCCCGGCATATCGACTACCGACCTTGTGGGACGAATGCTATTATGCACCAAAACGCACTTTATCCACTCCCTCGAGAAGATGCTCGCTGGAGAAGAGGGACCCGGCAGCGAGGAAGAGCGTAAGAAGACTGGCGAAGCCATGAAGCAGCGGATCAAGGACTATGCCACGGATTCTACTGGCCTCGCTCCCGGCTCGGAAGTGTGGTACTGGCACGCCTCGAGGTCAGCCAAAGAGCGCAGAACCACGCAGACATCTTCCCACAATCGTCGCCATAGCCACGGCCATAGCCACGGCCACCACCGCTCTGGCTCTAACCCTGTGAAGGAAGAAAAGGGCACCTTCGCGCAGCTCGTCTTCGGCACTGGCGCCAGGCCTGGCCAATCCGTTGTCTACGTCGATGGTGGCTTCGACCTCTTCTCGTCCGGCCACATTGAGTTTCTGCGCCTGGTTACAGAGGCCGAGGAGGAAGCAGGACGTCAACGCGGCTGGTACACCGAAGAAGCCAAGGCAGAGAGAATAGCACAAACCGGGTCGGATTACGGCCCTGTCTTCCTCATTGCCGGCATCCACGACGATGATGTTATCAACCACTGGAAAGGCATAAACTACCCGATCATGAACATCTTCGAGCGTGGGCTCTGCGTGCTGCAGTGCAAGGTACCTCACCTCTCCCAAATGTGTCAACTCGCTTCAGACAGTTAACGTTGTTAATAGTACGTTCACGCCGTTATCTTCGGCACGCCATTCTCCCTTTCCCGTGCCTTCCTTGTTACCCTTCCCTATGGAACCCCCAACGCTATCTACCACGGCGTCACCTCCTTCATGCCCCTGACCTATGATCCCTACGCGCCAGCCAAAGCTATGGGTATCTACCGCGAGATCGCGAACCACGAATTCCAGAATGTGAACGCTGGGCACATTGTGGAGCGGATCATGAAAGGACGGGCGATGTACGAGGCGAGGCAGCGGTTGAAGGGTGAGAAGGGGATTGGTGAAGAGGCCGCGCGAAGGAATGAGGAAATGGAGCGGGAGGCGGAGAGGGAGAAGAGGAGGAGGGAGGTTGAGGGTCAGTTTGGATTGTGATGAGGATACGCTATTCAGGCTGGGCTAGTTTTGGGTTGGGGAGATCATGCTCCTCAGGCCTATTGGTTTGGATCGAAGAAGTTACTCAGCGAGCGAGCAAGTGGGAAGTCCATTATACAATGATTGTGCTTCCCGATTTCTTGGGACTCATGGGATAGGAGCTCTCCCACTTCCTAAGCTCCTGTTTTGTGGCCGCCTCTCATCCAAATCCGTTTCGTTTTTTTCATTGGCTCAATTAGATTTACCTATACGGCCTTTAATCGCATTCCTGCTTCTCAATTATTCTATCAATTTTACTCCATGTGCTATTGATAAAGGTATAAACATGAGGAGCTATTCGTTTGGTTCTCGTTATGCTATGTGGGTTTTGGATAAGAGTGTGAGGTACTTCAGAACCAAACATACTGATATCTTAAAACAAGGCCTTCGACATAAATCCGCAAATACTAAAACGCCAGAAGCCCCACACCAAAATAATCCCTTCCCTCTAACTTAAAAATCGCCAAAGTTCCAACCCAACCACTCAAAATTTCATCCTCACCGCTACTTCCCCTTAAGCAAACACATCCACCACAATCCGTTCATTCCGCATCTCTTTCAACCACTTCTCCGCGCGCTCCTCTGTCCCATCAAGCCCCTGCTCCTTTGCCCTCTGGCTAACCATCTCCTTTGCCGCCGTCCTAACCCCCTCCACCATCCCGGGGCCCCCGCACAAAAACACCTTCCCGCCGCGATCCCACAGATCGAAGATATCCTGGCGGTCCCGCAGCATGCGCTCCTGGACGTACTTACACCCGGCCGAGCGCTCCGGCTCGCGACTGAACGCATAGCGCACATCGACAGCGCCCAGGCTCGCCCACTCGTCCATCTCGCGCGCATAGAGGCGATCCGCGGTCGCGGAGCGGCAGCCGAGGAAGAGCAGGGCGGGCGCGAGGGCGCGGCCGGCGGCGAGCTGGGTCGCGCGCTCCTGGACGAAGCCGCGGAAGGGCGCGAGACCCGTGCCCGCGGCGAACATGATCAGCGGCGTGTTGGCTGCGTCCGGCGGCAGGTGGAACAGCTTGTTCGACTTGCGCACCGAGACCTGCGCCTGGTCGCCTGCGTGCAGGCTGCTGAGGTAGCTGCCGGTGACGCCGACGAAGCGGCCGTGGCCGGAGAGCGAGGCGGCGTCGATTACGCCGTAGGTGATGCTGCAGACGGCAGCGTTGTGCAGTGGGGATGACGAGATGGAGTAGTGCCGGGGTCGCATGGGCGGGAGCATCGCGAGGAAGGAGCTGAAGGGGAAGGAAATGTCGGGGTGGCGCTCGAGGATGTCGAGGAGGCTGAGGCGGGAGACGACAATTTTTTCGTGGTAGGCGGAGCCTGAGAGGTCGGTGAGGGCGGCGGTTGTGGCCGGGGAGTTTACGCGGGTGAGGCAGGCTTGGAGGTTCTGTAGTTGGGAGAGTGAGTTGCGGGACTTGCTAAGATTCTAAGATGGGGGATAGGGAGCGGACGTACCTTTTTGGTTGCAGGGACGGAGAGTTCAACGTAGCCTTTCAGCAAATCGAATGCTGAAACTGGCTTGTTGTCTGGGAGATTAACCGGACCGCCGGATTTGATGGTCACCGTGGCATCCCAAGGCAGAGAAAATTTAGCCAGCACCCTTCGAACACTGTCGTCAGGATTCAGCGGTAATATGGCCAGATAGTCTCCGGTTTCATATTCCATGTCTTCAGGAAGCTTGATCTCGAGATGCCGCTTCTGAGGTTCGCCAGGAGCTGTTAAAACCTTAGCTGCCGTGATCGTGCCTTGCTGGACGTCCTGCTGGAGCTGCACAGCCCGGCTTTTGGTGGAAATTTCCATCTCGACTTTCATTTCAACTAGGCCTGGGGCACTGTCGGCCGATTTAACGCCAAAGTTGGAGACCACTGACGGCCAAAAGACTTGATCAGCCCAGGTATCAAAGTCACTGAACATATCACCCTGAGCAGCGTCCGAGGATCCGCGATCCGCGAACTTCTTGGCCCCAAGGCCCTCAAGGGTAGTCTCTACTAGCTTAGGAATTCGCTGGAAAGTGGCAGCCCAATCGCCTATTTGCGGTCAGTTACATTCAAGGTTATTGTCGAAAATAGTTGGATATCACATACTGTGACCACACCCGAAGACCGCGAAATTAACTCCATCAAGGGCTTTCTCGTCTTTCAATGACTGCAGCCAAGCAACAAAATAAGCTGCGTTATCCGTCGGCTGCCCCTCGTACGATGCTGTTACAAATATAACCGGCTCTTGCTTTGGGAGTTTGTCTACCGCAGAGTCCATTTCCGCAATCGAGGCTTCGTATCCGTGTTGTCGGGCGTCCGAAGCCACCTTTTGGGACAGGGCTTGGCAAGTTCCGGTATTTGACCCATACAGTACGGTCATTCGATTCCCTCTCCGTTGTGTATGCCCGCTCTCAGAAGCCGGCGCATTCGCGTTCGAAACCTTAAGCCCGCCCATCGGTGCAACGAGGGATGCTTGAAGCGTTGTTGGTGTAATGCCACTTCGAAGCGAAGCCCTCATGTAGAAATCCCGGGGTTTAATCGTTAGGTTAGCTTTGATTTGCATCTCGTAGCTAGGATCATCCAGCTTAAAGTTGAAATTCTGAAGTAGCAACGCTGTGACAAGTAATGCCTCTTGCCAGGCAAAAGGGCGGCCGATGCATGCTCGTATACCCGTTTCGAATGGCTACAATACGTAAACATTGATTTACAAAACTGGGAGACTGTTATACGAACCTTCCATGCAGCCTTAGGAAGCTTCTCAAATTCTTCATCCAACATCCTTTCTGGCCGAAAATCGTTTGCATCTTCTCCGTAAACCTTCGGGTCCTTTTGGATCTTGCTAACCAAGCATAGAATGGTCCAATCTCTTTCAAGCACATACTCGCCTTTGCCGAGGGTGGGAGGATGTTCCTTGTTTTCGTCCCGCACTCGTCGCGCATATGCTGGAGCAGTAGGTGTGAGACGTAAGGTTTCCCGCAAGACCGCGTTGATGTATTTCAAATCCTTGAGGTGATCCACGGTCAGTTTACCCTTACCAACGACCCTGTCAACTTCCTGCTGCGCTTTGAAATACGTGTCAGGGTTCTTGAGTAGATTTAGAAAGGCGAATGATAATAAGCCGGATGTCGTTTCATGTCCTAACCAAAATCAGCAATGCTCTACGGTCCGTGAGGTAATTCGGACCTACCAGCAATTAAGAACGTGATCATATTGGCTGCAATTAATTCGTCCCTCATAGTCTCTCCAGTTTTTGGATCCTTTCCATATATCATGGCATTCAGCAAGTCTTTTTTCTCGGTAGCGTGATCCCTCCGGTGCTGAACAAGCTGTGCCGCGACATCTTTCTAGTACTGGCTGCTTGCTCGAAGCTGTTCGTTTGCGGAAAACATAAATTTTTGTACGATGCCGGGAATGCGCGCTCGAGATGATCCTGCGCCCAGTGTGGTGTTCATGGCGGCAACAAATGGATGCATTTCATCCTGGTAAAAGGAATTGAATCGAAAGTCCATGGCGCACAGAGCAATGGTGTCGAGTGTTAAGCGCGTGAAGTCATCCGTTACCGCAATCTTGTAGTCTGGTCCTCTTCTAGCCCACAGAAGCACAAGCTGGTTGGCAATATCATACATTTCTAGTTACAGTTAGCAGCCTATATATATTCGAAAGGCATTTCCTGGCATCCTCTGGTATCTCACCATCAAACATTGCGCGCACGGAGAGGGGGCCAAAGGCTGGCATAAGAATTCTGTGCGCCTGGCCCCAATCGGGATCTTTCTCATGAGGTGCGGTAAACAGGCCTTGTGGACCAGAACCGGCATCTTTCAAAGCAGCCAGGCCTGGAGGGGTGACCTTGCAGAATCTCGTCTCATCGCACATCTCCTCGAACAGATCGTAATCAGCGATGATGATTCGGTCGACCCCTTTCAACCTAAGTTTGAAAATAGGACCATATTTGTCTACGATTTTCTCCAGAGCTCGTGTTGGTACCTCATCCTTAACATCTAGTAGATTTCCGATGAGAGGAAGCCCTGGCGGCGAAGGAATAGATTTGACCATTGCGATTAAAAAATAGTGGCTATGTAATAATTTCGGCGAATAGCTTGGAGTTGAAAGACTGCTGAAACTTGCTAATATATAACCAAACAAAGAAACTTAGGAAACTAAAGCAAGAACAGCGACGGTTGCGGTCATTTATAATTCATGATGAATACGGCATGCTTTTTTTCAGCTGGATCTTGCATTATTTCAATGCCATATTGGAGGTTGAAAATAGCCGGCGTTTGGCCATTCTCCTCACTATATGGGGAAAGCGTTGCGATGGCCAATTGGTGTTGGTCTTCTGCAGGCATGAGCGTCGGAAAATCCCTGTAGTGTTGGGGTTTCGTTCTGATTTGTGAGTCGCCAGCCTTGTGTACGAAGAGGTTACCCACACTTCCATAGCGCGGCACTTGCAGTTTGCTTGTAGGGGCTTTTTACGGTCAATTCGCTTCCTGCAGCTAGCCCATTAGTCAAGCTTCTTTGAGTGATACACATGCTAACGAGCTCTTCTTTTCCTGTTTCGCTTTGCCAAGTCACGCATCTGTGCTTGTTGATAGCCGTCGGCGCCTTTAGAGATTGATGTTTGTTGGATGATGGGGTGGCAGGGTTAGGGTGGCAGGGTGGCGGGGTGGGCGACGGCAAGCTCAAAAAAGCTGACACGCGGGCGGTCGGGCATGTTACTCGCCGCGTCCGCCAGCTGAAACGTAAGCAGGCTTAGATCCTTCCACGCCGCAGGGCTGACAGCAGGACTGGGCGTCGATCACGATGCCCTGGTAAGAATCACACAAACTTGTCGTTAATCAACACCATGGCCATGAGCGTCTCACAACATCCTTGTCAACCTAGAGGTTAAGGATTAAATAATTATAGGACTAAGGAGTAGAGACCAAACTAGAGATCTTAGTAGTAGTAGAAGATATTTAGGCGGACTCTATAGCAAGATAAGTAGTTTAAAGAAGGAGCTTATATAAATTATAGAAAATAGGGTTACTTTACTAGAGACTAGAGAGGTAGTTAAAGTAACTATATAATAAAGGATATAAGATTATTAGAGAACCGTAAGGGATATTATTGCGGTTACCTTAGGTTGCCCTTAGGACAACCCCCAGACACCATTAAATGGCCATTAGTTACATGCTGGAGGCACGTGCCCGTAGTATACAGTCTCTCCTAGTCTTGCGGTCGATACCCAATACCCCCAATACGTATTGCCGATACTTATACAAAGGCTTGGCATTTACACAAATATCCAAAATTTTACTCGTACGAAGCTATAATAGCTAATTAGAATTCTATTCTTTTATCAAATAACTTTAAAACTCTTAATTCTCTTAATAGAAATACCGATACTGTTCTCTTTACTAGTAATACTGATACTGTATCAACCTTAGTATCTTATATAATACCTAAACTTACTTCCTTAATCTATAAACATGCTTGTTTTGCAGATGACGATAAATATTATATAAAGAAGGGTTACTATTTCTATAAATACTGCGAGCCTTTAGATCCTAAAGGGTATTATCCTTTAACGCATGGCCTTAAACTACACCTTAAAAGAGAGCACGATATTAACTGGATAGTAGCTAAGAATAAGTCTTATATAACATTACAAGATTATATAAAGGATTTAGTTTAATAATTATACGAAAGCCTTCTAAAAAAGGGGGGATTAAGGGGCTTAAGGGTAAAGTTCTTTGTTATATAGTGGAAAAAGACTTAATTAAATAAACGCTAGTTAATCTAATTATCGTATAATGGCTCCCTTTTTTATATATCGAATGGCCAGAATTTTATACTTTTGTTAAAGCACTTAATTAAGAGGCCAATTAACCTACTATTATCTTAATATATTACTCAACAATCACAGAATGGATTTAACGTTATTATATTAATAGTTAGGATATTATATAACGAGTACTTTAATCTGCAAAGACACCTATTTACCTTGCAGTTAATATCTGGACGTGTCTTAATTATACTCTTCTTAGCATCTATGCTAGCTTTCTTAATATTAATAATTACTATTATAATATTTTAATTGGCCTTTATACGGTACAGAGTTAAAGTAGTAAGGATTAATAGAAAGCACTTTAACCTATTCTTAAGTTATATGGTATTTAAATAAGGATTAGAGCTGTTGGTATCACCAGGGATACCTATTCGAATAGGTCGGAGTCGTAGTCAAACAGTCTTTGCTAGTTGATACGATGGTTGATTCTTGATTGTTCTAATAAGAAAGGGCGAGGAGCTTAAGGCTCCTCGCCACGCTAGTGCCGCGGCGACACGTGACCACGTAACCACACGTGATATTGTCCCGACAAGAGCACTTATTAGCAATAATATAGGATTAAATAATGTTCTATATCGTATAATATCTAAATAGCTTATCCTTACGCATAAGATTTCCTAAAATATATTATACTAAAAAAATTGTTACCAGGGACACATTATTAATCTAATTATTTAAGTTTTCCTCTTTCCCTTAAAGAAGGATTAGAAGCTTATAGAGTTATATAACTAAAAAGATAAAGTAGAGTGGGAAGGAGATAAAGAAGAAGACAATAATAATAAAGAGGAAGAGAATAAAGAAGATAAAGAAGTTGTATAACAGCCAGCTCCTATAAAGACACCATAAGGAAGAGGAAAGGAGAAAAGGAAAACGCAAGAAGTTAAGCTAGGAAGTATTATATAATAAGCAAATTAATTAATAAAGGCAGCTTAATTAGCTAAACAAGGTCGAAATATATAAGCAATTTTAGGCCCATTAGAAAAGCTTTATAACATTATTATTTATATTCGTTCCTCTATAAATTGTATAATATAGTTTATAAGCAAAGCTAAATATATAATTCCTCTTAATAATTATATAAGATAGAATAGCTAGTGGAAAATAATATTAGTAGCTCTTAATCCTAAAATTAGGACTAGAGTAAGCCTCTATATTAAAAAATATTAAAAAAATATTCCTAAAGAAGATCTTTTATTAATAGAGGATTGGATATAGCTTTGTATAATACACAACTTCCTTAAAGCCTTCTATAATACAACCCTTTTTATTAAAGGGAGTTATCTAACACTTAAAAAAGTTCTAGAATTAATTGCTATTCTTAAATATACTATTTAGAAATTATAGGTATATTATACAATACCCTATTCTTCTTTTTTACTAATAATCTTAGAATAAATCTAAGGATAACATTATTCTTTTAGGGGTTATATAAGCCTTAGCAAAGCTTAAGAAGTATTAAAAGGAGCTTACTAAGTCTCTATACTATCTAGCTGCATAAGTTCTAAACCTTAAGGCTTGTATAATATTTATAAGGAATTAATAGGGTAATCTTACTCTTAAAGGAAAGCAGCAACTCTATATTATATAAAAGCTTTAGGAGAGATTTCATTATAAAACACTACTACTAGATCCTAAGCCATTGTATAACGCCTAAAGAGGAAGAGAAAATATTCCTAAAGAAGAGCTCTCTAAGTTTAAAAAGGCTTATTATAATATGCTTTAAGAGGCTATAGAAGCAGGTAAAGTTAATAAGTTTAAGGTATATATCTATAAGAAAGCAATATTACTTCCAAAGAGTTGTATAAAGGCTATTATCTAGTAATGTCTTCTAGCTCAGAGTATCCGCTTTCTACAGCTCTTATAAGTAGTAATTAAGGTTCTCTTAATACCTGGAATAAGTAATAAGCTAGAAAGGGTATTTTTTAGGTGCTTAATGTTAAGTTTTATGTAATTGTACAAAGACCAGTATAAAAATACTTGAGGCAGTAGAATGCTTAAAGGATTAGGTAGCTAAGGAGATTCTAAGTATTCCGCTTTAGATTCTATATCGTATAAAGTAGAAATCTACTTTTCTATCTCTTTAGCTTGCTTTAAGAGCTTAAAATTAGCTTCTATAGTAGCTATTACAAAGTAAGTATAAGCGACAATAATATATAACAAAGTAGATATTATTAAGCTACGTATATAAACTACGTAGTAAAGTTAAGACGTTACGTAAAGAAAGAAGGTAAGAAAGTATGAAGAAGGGGTATATATTGTTTTCTTATTGCTAGGTTAATAAGTGCATAGGGCGGAAGTTGCGGATATTTTAGATATTGCGGATATTGCGAGCGGATATCGTAAATATTGCGAATATTGCAGATATTGCAGTATCGTAATCGGTCTTTAATTGCTAAGTCAGTGGAAACAGGTAGACGTGTATAAAGTATTACGGGGGTGTCCCGTGACGGTGGCGTAAAATACTATAGTATTGGATACGTATTAGGGTATCGCGATAGTATTAGCCAATACTTGGGTATCCTAATACCGGATATTAGGGGTATCGACCACAAGACTGGTCTCTTCGATCCTAGAGGCCTTAACTCCTTAAGGATTTATCTCCTTTATAATCTATCCTATTTCTATAATTATACCTTATAGCCCCCTATCTATAAAGTCCCCTTATATTTAAATCCTTTCTACTCCTTTTTAGAAGGGCAGCTCGCTTTAAGGACTAGATTATTTATATATATTTTTTATTTATATCTATTATTTCTCCCTTAAAACCTCGCGATAACCTAAACGGAAACTCTATCGATACCCTATAGAAAGCCGTCGCCTTAAAATAGGAAGGTCCCTCTAATAATAAGAGATTATAATAATATAAACCTCTAAGTAAAATAGCTAAATAAGCTATAATACCTAAATACGCTAGGAGCTTAAAGACTCTTATATACCTATAGTTACTAATAATACTAAAAAAAAACATAGATACCCTCTATAACGGCTATAATACTACTAAAAAGCAGCTAGAATCCCTTAAGCCCTACTTATGCTAATTAAAAGATTAAGCTCTAGAGGTAACTCTAAAATCTTCCCCTAAGCTAGAAATGCTAGAGAACTATACTAATATATATAATTAGGGACCTAACCGAAACCCTAATAAAAGACTACTAGCCTATAATTAGTATAGTAGTAGTATATAGACTGCTTATAAGCTAAGCAGGCCTACCCCTTTAGGTAACTTAACTTAAATACTAACTTAAGACCTAAGCCTTATTAGGAAACCCGCACTAGCTACTAGTGTTAATACTACCTCTATAGCTAGAGCTTTCCTAGGCCTAAGTTTAGAAAGTTAAGAAACCTATACTAATATTCTTTAAGAAAGATATTAGGAAGCTATTATAAGGCTCTCGGAAGCTATATAGGAGAAAGCTACTAATAAATATATTAGAACCCTTTAGGGGTAAATTTAGATTAGTAGGGTTTAATCTAGGCTAGATAGGTTTTTTAATAACCTAGCTAAGGCTAAGGGCTTTTTAGGGGCTATTTAGTACCTACCTAAAAAGGTATCTATATAATAAATGGAAAAAGAATATAGACTAACTAGCTAAGGCCTTTAGTAGTTTAGAACTCCGCTATAGACCCAGCGCTTAATAGTTGGATAATTAGGTTTATAAAGTAAACGACTTCTTTAAGATGCTAATAATATAAGATAATACTAAAGAACGTATCTAATAGATTATTAGTAATATTAAAGATCGATCCCTAAACTAGATTGTACTTAATTAACTTAATAAAGAGTAAGTTACTATATAGCCATAGCTACAGACCTTTTTAAAGAGTTAGACTTAAGATCTATAGGTCGTATAATATAATAATATAGAATAATTCTAGAATAGTATATAGCTAGACCGTTAAGATTTCCGCTAGTTTATAAACTTTATAGAAACTTATACTTAATAAATAAATCTCGAGCTCTTTAAAAATAAGAACGGTAATATTTGTAAAAATAAGAAGATTGGATTTATCTAGGCTAGAATTAAGCTGCTAATTTATAATAAAATAAAGTACGTAGGAGCCCTATTACGGATTACTATATATACTAATTTTAAATAAGCAGTTCTCAACGCTAAGTGTATAGTAAGAAACTAAACATCTTCCAGTAAAAGGCTAAAGGGTAGCTAAAAGCGCAGGCACTTTAATAATAATAATGGGTAGACCTAAACTTTAAAGAAACTATTCTTAAAGAGAACTTTGGAATAGTTAAAGTTGGGAGCCTTAGGTAATAGGAAAGACTTTTAGGGTTAAACTAATACTTATTTAATACCCTTATAGGAACAATCTAAGAAGCTAAAAGGAAATTCTTATTAAAAAAATAAGTAGGGCGATAAATATACTAAAAAACTAAAAAAAGAGAAGCCCTAATTACGGATATCTCCTAGCTATAATTAGGGCAAGATATAGAAGGGAAGACTCTCTATATTACTATTAAGTTGGAAATAATACTCCCTATAGGCGAAATATGTTAGTTCTAAGCACTATATAATAGCGGCGCTAAAATTAATCTTATATAATATAATTTGGCAAAAGAGTATAAACTTATCCTATTACTAAGGTAGCGGAAACCTATTAGATTAAACTATATAGTGCCCACGAGCTTATAGTATTAGTGGCCAATATATATAACCGCACCAAGATGGTTAGCCTATAACCCTTTTAAGCGGCTAACTTTATAGGTTACAACCTTATTTTTAGATATTCTTAGCTCGCAGAAGTAGATTTTAAGATACGCTTTAAAACAGGAGCTTTTAAATAGTGAAATAATAAAAAATTAAAAGGGCGTATATTACTAATAAGCTTAAAGAATAAGTCATCTAAGAGGGACCTAAAAGAATTAACTGCTAAGGTATTTAGAGTTATTTCCCTCTCTATTAGAGACAAATTCTTTTTAGCCTCCTTCTACTTAAGTTTATGGAGACCTTATTTAGCGGGATGCTACTCTTTTAAATAAACCTTTTTATAAACCTTTTTAAGACAGGTTAACCAAGCGTAAGTAGCCCGTTAAGCTTTAAACACTTACTACTCTTTAGTATAAATACGCTCCCCATTATTATAGAGCTTTTGCACCTTAACTAGAGCCTAAGTTAGCTTACTATTAAAATATTTGGCCTTAGATTAAATACGGGACCCTATAATAAATTAAATAAGGCACTAAACACCTATAGAGAATAATAAGATATATATACTTAGCGTTAGAGACAGATTAAACATTAACGTATTTCACGGGTGAGCTGGTCAAACGGGTAAGCTGATCACTTCAAAAATACACCAAAAAATGGAAAAATCACACTTTAATATCTTAACAACCACTTAATAATAAATTTTAATAATTTAAATTTAGACTTTTATATATGCTCTACAGCCTCTATTAAAGTTGCATAGTAAATGGTTCAGTAGTTTTTAAGATATAGTGATTTGCCTCATTTTGGCCCCCAAATTTTACTATTTTAAAAACCACCCGACTATTTATTATAGAACTTTAATAGGAGCTAGAGAGTATATATAAAAGTCCAAATTTGAATTATTAAAATTTATTATTAAGTGGTTGTTAAGATATTAAAGTGTGATTTTTCCATTTTTTGGTGTGTTTTTGAAGTGATTAGCTCACCCGTTTGACCAGCTCGCCCGTGAAATACGTTATAGGATAATCATATATTTAATTTTATATAATTAGCATAGAAAAAAGGTTAGTAACTGGGTGGAGCTATAATTGCAACGTATACTAACTTCTTTTCTATATAACAAGAACAGGATAATATAACTTTGCCTAGTAAGAGGATAATAATTACTAGCCGGTTATAATAGTTAGATAATAAGGATCTAATAGAAGGTATTAAAAATAATAAAGGTTATTAAATTAAGAACGGGAATACTATACCTCTAATAAATAACTTAAAGATATAAGATATCTTTAAGAACAAAGATAAAGAGGAGGGGGATAGTATTACGGATATTACGGACCTTATATTAGCAGCAGTATAACTACTTAGAGAAGATATAAATAAGCTAGTAGTATTAGCACAGGAGGCATTAAAACCGATTAAACTATAAAATAAGAGGTAACTAAGTTATATAATGGATTACGTATTATAACTTAGTACGTAAGTATGCGAGTGTATAGATACGCGGGGACGAACTGATGTACTAACATACCGACATACTTAGTACATTCCTTAGGCGCAGTATTATATATTTAAAGGACCACAGTCCCTACCTAGATAGTTCTTCTCTTTATAGTAAATCTTAGAATATAATTAGAGTTAATCCGTTAGGTAACTACTCTACTAGTTATATTTATATTATTAACTTCTTATTTATCTATATACCTAGCCTATTAATAAGTCTACTATAGCACTTCCTATAAGGCTTTGTTATATATTTACTACTAAGGTTATAGTATTAATAAAGTTAAATAATATACTACTAAAAGCACTAGTTACAACGCTATTAACGGCAGTAACTACCTTAAGGTTAGGTAGGGATATTAGTATAAGGGATACTAACTCGCAACTAGTTACGGTTAGATAGTTATAGGAAATAGTTAATTTATTAATGCACAATAATTAAATATTTAAAGAAAGAATTAATGGAGTCGGGGCGGCTAAGGTTAAGCTACTATTAGTTAAAAAATTCTTAGAAGAGAAGTTAAAACTTAAAGGATTCCTTATATAAATGCGTTTAAAGATAATATAGGAAGGTGTAAAGCCTGCTATGCTAATGGATTAGGCAGTTTATGTAGGACTATTTCTAACGGGAAGAGTACTTAAGTGGTTTAAACCTTACTTTACTAAGATATAGGAATATAGAGAAACAACTACTAACTAAGAGGTTAAGTACATATTCTTAAGTTAGGGAGGATTTGTAAACTAACTTATATAGATATTTAGAGACTCTAAGGCGATAACTATAGTAAAATGGAAACTTTAGAACCTAATATAGAGAGCTTTAGCAATTAAGTATACGATATAGTTTTAGACACTAGCTATATAGATTAAATAGAATAATAAGGCGCTTATAGTATAGTATAAATAGGGACTTAAGGTAAAAGTTTAGAACATAATTATCCTAATAGAAGATATGGATATATTAAAAGAACTAATAAATTAAGCAATTAAGATTAATAATAGGATCTATTAAAGAGAGGAGGCTAAAAAAGGTTAAGATAGAGTTCTATAGTTATATAAGGCGCAAAGTACGTAGTAGTAAAACTAGAATTAGAAACTATAGAATGGCGGACTAGAGCTAATAGACCTAAGCGGTACTAAAAATTCTAGGAAGTGGAATAAGAAACTATAGAAACCTAGAGGTTAAGGATTAAGTAATTATAGGACTAAGGAGTAGAGGCCAAACTAGGAATCTTAATAGTAGAAGACGTTTAGGCAGACTCTATAGTAAAATAAATAGTTTAAATAAAGAACTTATATAAATTGCGGAAAATAAGGTTATTTCGCTAGAGATTATAGAAGTAGATAGAGTAACCACGCGGTAAAGGGCTAGATTATTAGAGTATAATAATGCGGATATAAGTATATTATGCGGGACTAAGGAGTGTTTAATTAAATACTTTATGTTTTGTTATAATAACATATACTAAATTTATAAGGACGCTAAGTACGGCGTAAGCTATTAGCTATAAAAGCTAAAATTATTAGAGTTTAAGGGAACTAATAAACCATTACGTAGATTGGATATTAAGGATAATAAATTTAATATAGGCAAAATATTTGCTAATAATAAGGTATTAAAGACAGCTTACTAAGAGCATATAAACCGTAGAAGTTATATTAAAGGCAGAGACCAAATCCGCTATAAAGCACGGTTTAATAACGGGTATTATAACTCTGTTAGATACGGTATCTATTACTTTACCAGACGGAAGGAGAAGTACTCTAGAAGGGTTAAGTAAGCAAATAACTGCTAGTACTAGCTTACTACTTAATAAAAGTAAAAGGCTATAGGCTTCAGATTTTTAGGAAGAGATAAGAGAGACCTAAGAACCTATAATAGATAAGAATTAATAGGGAAGAGTAGTAGCTTAGTTTAAAGCGTTTTATATAAGTACGGGATAAAGATTTCTAGGGAGCCAAGATTTTAAAGAACGAATAAGGGCTATAGTAATCCTAGGTAAACACAGTATTTAGCCTAAAGATTAAAAAGTTAATATAGTAATTAAGAAGAATAAGAACTTTAATAATTTACTTATAAGGCGAGGACTAAGAGAAAATATAGAGGAATTTAGATAATAAATCCTTATATAGTAAGAATAGAAACTAAACTAGAGATCTAGTATATAAGGTTATTTAAGAGACAGAGTACCTATATAAAAAGTTACTAATAGGCTAAGGGTAGGAACGCTAAGAGCTAAGTAGTTAAATAAACTAGAATAAGAAGAGGATTTAGGAATTCTAACTAGATTTATAGAATAATATATAAAAGGTTATAATCATGCAGTAATAAAGAGATACTTCCTTATAGATAGATTGTATATACTTATAGAGCTATATTAAAAATAGTATAAATAATAAAGGAATAATAAGTAGGAACATTTCTGTATATAGCTAGATAAGAAAGCTATACTAAACTAAGCAATATTAGAAAGATAAATAGGTTATATAAAAGGAGCATTAATTATAATGTTAAAGAATCTAGAGGAATAGGCTATAGACTAAAAAGAGATAATATAGATATTGGTTTTAGCAAATAAAATAGTAATACTTAGATTAATATAACAGAGGTTTAAACTTAAGAACAAAGATAAACTATAAATTAACCTAAAGCACCTAGCGCATTATATATTGGCATAGATCGCATATATGGATAATATATATAGTATATACAAAGCACTAAAAGAAAAGAACTATAAGTACCTAATAAGGATATATTAGACACCAGATAAAAAAAGGGTTAGAAATGCTAAGTATATATATAAATAGTATCTAGTAGAAGTTTTGGAGTTAGATAATTTAATACTTTAGCTAGAAAGATTCTTTATAGAAGAATACCTAGACGGATAATAGTAGTAGGAATGCACTAAAAATATGTATCTATAGTATATTAAAGAAAAGAAATAAACTAAGTATTAGTTAAAAGAGGACTAAATATAAATAGGATCTAATAGCTAATAGTTAGAAAAAGGGGAGACCTATAGGACTAGAGGGAGCTAGGAGTAAAGCCTTAGACCCTTAAAGGAATTTGAGGACAACACCTAAATATATAAGTTAATTGGCGGGAATAAAAGTTTAAAGTATTAATATACAGTAGAGTAATAAGAAACTATATATTACTAATAGCGGTAAAAAAAAGTGGTTACCTTATAGGCAAAGAAGGCATTATTAATCTTAAAATAGGACCTATTTAGATAACCATTAAAGGAAGATAAATTAAAATATCTTTTAATATCCTACTATTAAAACGGAATAAGGTAGTATTAGGAATGCCTTAATTATAGAAATATAATCTAAGGATTAATTGGGTTATGGGTTAAGTTAATATTAAGGATACTTAACGCTATAAGATATAATAAGCAACTAAGATTATATAGTACTAAGTTAGAGTAATATATAAAGAGACCAAGTAAGGCTTAAGTTATATATTAAAGAGATACTATAAATATGGTAAAAAGCTATAGAGCCTAGAAAGTAAAAAGCTGTTAAAGTATATAGTATAGGACTATAAAATAGAGTTAGAACTAAAAACAAGTTTAAAGTTCTTTCTAATCTATAAGTTAACTAAAGAAGAGTTAAGGGCACTTAAAGAGTTTATTTGAGAAATTTTATAAAAGGGATACATCTGATTATTATAGCTATTAGTAGGATATTTAGTACTATTTATACTAAAGAAGAATGGAAAACTTAGGCTATATATTAACTATAGGCAGTTAAACAGTATTACTAGAAGGGATAGATATTCTTTACCCTCAATTAGTAAAATCTAGGATAGGATTAGTAATGCGCAAATCTTTATAAACATAGATTTAAGGTAGGCGTACTATTAGATTAGGATTAAGGAAGGCGATAAATAGAAGGTAGCCTTTAGGTTAAAGAAAGGACTATATAAGCTATTAGTTATATAATTTAGGCTTATAAACGCACTAGCAATATTCTAAAAGTAAGTTAATAGCGTATTAGGAGAACACTTTAATATTAATATTATTTACTTTATAAGCGAGGAGGAATATAGAGAATATATTAAGTAGGTCTTAAAGAGACTATAAGAAGAAAGGATGCTAGTAGTAATTAAGAAATGCGAGTTCTTTATAAGGAAGACTGGTTTTATTAAATTTATTACTAAACTAGGCAAGATCTATATGGATTTAAAGAAAGTTAAAGCTATAGTAAGTTAGTAAGAACCGGAGAATATTATATAGTTAAGATCGTTTTTAGGGGTTTATAACTATTATAGAATATTTATTATGTAATGGTTAAAGAATATTAAGCTGTTTATAAGGCTAATAAAAAAGAAGAAACTATAGATATGGGGTAATAAATAAAAGAAGTTATTCTAGGAATTTAAGGAGCTATTTACCTAAGATCTAATCCTTAAGATTTATTAACTAAAGTTAGAAACAGTTATAGAAACGGACGTATTAGACTTTATACCAGGAGTCTATTTATTATAAAAGCACTAGAACGTATAGCACTTAGTAATATACTATAGTTAGAAGATAATACTACTAGAACTAAACTATAATATCCATAACAAGGAGTTATTAGGTATAGGAGTAGCACTTAAAAAATAGAGAGTATTCTTACAAGGTATAGAAAAACCGTTTATAGTTAAAATAGACTATAAGAATCTAATAAGATTCCTAATAACGAAAGAACTTAATTAGAGATACATTAGATAGGTAGAGATACTTGCAGAATATTATTTTAAAATTTAGTATACTAAGGGTACTAAAAACGCAAGAGTAGACGCGCTTAGTAAAAAAGTTGAAGTAATACTACGTAAAGATAAGGATGGATTAATTAGGTATAATTATCCTAAGATTATAGCAATTAGAGAAAAAAGGACCTATAAGGCACTAAAGAGTATATAGTTATAAAGGATTTAAAAGGCATAGTAAGAGGACCTAGGATATAAGGACTATGTTAATATAGAAGTAATATATGTTCCAAGATTAATAGTTAGAGAGTTTATTAGGGAATTCTATAAGGGAATAACCTAAGGACGTAATAGAGCTACGGGCTTAGTATTAAGACTTTAGGAAGAATATATTATTAATAGAATTTGGGGATTAGTAAGATAAACTATAAGGGAATATTTAAATCGCTAAAGAAATAAACTAATAAGGCATAAGCTATATAAAGGGCTATAACCTATTAAAATACTAAAAAGACCATAGGAGGTTATATTATAGGACTTTATTATAAAGTTACTAAAATTAAAAGACTATATTACCAGATAAGAATATAACGTAATTCTTATAATAGTAGATAAGCTAACTAAGTAGGACTATTTTATAGTATATATAGAAGAAATAGCTAGAATCTATATTAAAGAAGTACTTATAAGACACAGAGTACTAATAAAGATTATATCAGATAGATATTTAAGATTTATAGTAGTATTCTAAGAAGTATTCTTAGTGGAATAAGGGGTTTGCGTAGCAATATTAATAATATATTACCTATAAATAGATAGTTAAACGGAGAGACTAAACTAAATATTGGAGTAGTATTTAAGGTATTATATTAATTATATATAGGATAATTAGGTATTATTATTACTAGTTATATAATTTGTATATAATATAACACTATAAGAAGAAATAGGTATATTACTATTTAAGGCAAATTACGGATATAAGCTAAAAATATTGTTATTATTATAATAAGTAAAAAAGACTAATAGTATAGCTAAAGAAAGAATAGAGAATTTAATAAATCTCTATAAGCACCTTAAGGAAATAGCTAAACTAGTATAAATAAAAATAAAAAAGTACTATAACGCTAAGAGATTTAAGGGACTAGATCTTAAGGAGGGGGATAAAGTATGGCTACTATATAAAATTTTTAAGAGTTAATAACTAAGTAAAAAGTTGGACTATATTAGACTAGGACTATTTATAATTATAGTAAAGATCTTAGAAGTTATATATAGACTTAACTTACTAGAAAAGATAAAGATCTACCCTATTATAATAGGCGCTTCTTAAAGGTACATATTAGATAAAATAGATAAAGGTTTTATTAATGTCCCACTAATGTCCTAAAGGAGACATAGTTAGATAGATAAGGGGTAAAGGGTTTTACTAGTGTCTTAGAATAATTATAAAGGGAGCTAGTTCTTCTCTAGAGAAGAACTAGCAATTAGTCTTTAAATAGAAAATGTAATGGAACCTTATAGTAGGAACTATGGTGGGTTCGTTATTAGGCTAGGTGTGTAGATATTCAAACAAAGTTAACAATGTAATAGTACAAGATAATAACTGGTGGAGTGGTTGCCTAATAGATTAACTCTAATTATATTCTAAGATTTACTATAAAGAAAGGAACTATCTAGGTAGGGACTATAGTTCTTTAAATACATATCCTAACTCCTAAGAAAGTCCTTACTCTATCCGCTCTGTCTACTCTACTTACTTTGTCCCAGATCTTATAGATTATACAGATTATATAGATTACATTATATAACCTTAATTACTATTCCTCGTTATATGGTTCTACCAGATCTATCCTAGACTATGCCTTAACTAACCAACTAGCTTTTTCTAACTCCTCTCTAAGTAGTTATAACATCGTACTTAAAGCGTCCGTAATACCATCTCCCTCCTCTTTATCTTTATCCTTAAAGATTCCTAATACCTCTAAGTCGTTCACTAGAGGTATAATATCCATTTAATTAACTTAGTTAATATTATTGCTTATTATACCTAAAGCTTCTTCTTCTTCTTCTATAGCTCGCCGGTCTTATACCGTTGCGATAATACTGTCTCTTAGTAAAGTAATACTATCTCTATATTCTTAATGTGTAAAAGAGGGGTTAGTCTGCGTTATATTAGCGAGTCCCTTTTCTTAGCAACCCTCTTCCTACTTAGAGTGCACTAAAGTAAACATGCAGTCGTCCTATGACGTTCGCTCTGTTTCTAACGCTAAGTATATATATTTTACTATTCCTAATAGTCTTTAAGTACCCTTATTAATTGCTGCTAGGGTCCTAGGTTTAATCTACTGCTATAAAACTTAATAACAAGCTCTTAGTAGCACTGGCTAAACTTTATTATTTTTATAACGCTAAGTAAGAGGCTGCCGCTGCTTAACAACGTACTCTTAACTCTTAACTAGCTGTGTCTACTTAGTTAATCTGTCTTAAAAAGGTGCGTAAGAAGGTTTACTTTAAGGAGTAGAAACTTGTGGAATAAGGTCTTTAGGAACTTGGTAATAAAAGAACGGATTCTCCTCTAATAGAGAGGGAAATAACTCTAAATATGTTGGTAGGTGCTTCTCTTGGGTCCCTCTTAGGTAACTTGTTCTTTAGTAATTTTTCTTTGTTAATACTGTAGAAGGGTACGGTGTCCCTTAGATAGGAAGTCAGAATGCTATTAGTCAGTCAGTCAGTCAGTCTGTCTGTCGGTCGGTCGGTTATAATCAGTTAAAAGTAATCAGTAAAGCAGTCTGTAAGAAAGGAAAGAAAAGAATGTATTCCAGTAGGTTCGTGATAATTAAGAAGGAGGGAAGCCGAAGGCTTTATAAATACAGGAAAATGCCAAGACAGTAGGCGACGTCTAATCTACACCACTATATACCTCCCCTACTAAGAACGTTATCCCCTAACGTTCTATACCATAGAAGAATAGCTAAACGAAAGTAAAGCAAAAACAGAATAGAAAAAGGAAAGCATAAAATAGAATATAGGAAATCTCTTCCTCCTAGTAAGATACCTATCAGACACGCACTAAAATAAATACACCTATTAGCCGTACTAGTTGCCTATGCACCATACCCACTAGTGTTACTGGTTAAAAGTATAAATGTACGTACTAGCCGCCCTAATCGCCTGTGTACTACACCTACTAGCGGTACTAGTCAAAAGCGTAATTCTGCAGCCGTCTTTATAGCCTTGCAAAACTATTCTATAATATCCTTCCGTTATCTATAGCTAAGATCCAATCTTCCTACTAGTAACTAGAATAGTAAACCAGAAATAATAACGGCGGCGGTAATAGTAGTAATAGTAACAGTGGTAGAAGCAGTAGTAAAAGTAGACATTTAGCGCAGTAAAATAAAACAAAATAGTCAGCGGTAGAACACTCGGTAGAAGAACTTGGTAATAGTTAGTAAGCAGTAAGACATCTAACAGCAGAACTTTTAATAGTAGAACACTTAGTAGAAGCAGAACGGTTAGTAGCAGTTAGTTAAGGCAGTAGCGGTAGAATAATTAGAACAACGGAACAGAACGGCTAAACAGCAGCAGTAGAATAGCTAGTTGGAACAGTAGCAGCAGTAGCAGTAGCAGTAGCAGTAGAACAATCGGTTAGCGGCGGTTAGTTAGAGTAGCAGTTGGTAAAAATAATAGAACGGAATAGGTCAGTTAGAACAGTTAGGTGGAACTATATAATAGATCTAGTAGATCCGGTAGTAATTAGATCTAGCAATGGTACAAATCTAGAATAGTAGAGATAGAGCAGTCGGTTAAGATAGTAGGGATAAAGCAGTCGGACAGAATGGCGGCGGCGGCGGTAGGGTAGTTAATCAAAATAGTAGAGACTCTAGCTTAATTTGGTTGTTTAGCTGGTTGTTTAATATCAAGACTCTGCATCTAGCTCTACATCTGGCTGTGCATCTGGCTGTGCATTAGTAGCTCTGTATTGTATATTCTGCGTCCGTGTCTGCGTCCGTGTCTGCGTGCGTGCTTTAACTACTGGCCGAAGACTATCTAATTAGTTGGCGACGACGTGCTGCAACTAATCGTTCGGTTGTTTGATTAAGGTAGAAAGTTAGCCCAGTTAAAGGTTTTAACTATCCTAATTTAAATGCGGAGATGGCGTTTAGCTAATTAAGATTTAATAAGGCCCTAGCTTAACTTAAGGTGTCTTCTACTGTATATATAACTATGGCTTTGCATCCGTAGACAACTAATTAACACTTCTGTGTAGATATGCGATTGGTTAAGGCTCCGCATCTGCCATTCGATTAAGGCTTCGCATATATAGGCGTCTAGTTAAGCTGCCGTACTGTTGTCCAATTAAGGCTCTACACCCGTATGCTCTATATCTATAGACTCCATGTACAACTCCGTATAAGACTCTATATAAAGCTCCATATCTATGTCTGCAGGAAAGATTGTTCTGGTTAAAGAGGCTCTAAGATATTAATTAACCGTGTTTCTAATATTCTGTAGTTATATACTGATTTCCTTATTAGGCCTAGTATCTGTCTGTCTGCCATTATAGAATCTTTAACCGCTAATTAAAGATGTCTAACAGCGACGGTAACTAATTTAATTTAACCGTGACAACGTATAATCAACTAACGTTTAAATAGGGTATTAGGTCGGCCCGACTGAAAGCTTTAGTTAATCTAACTTGACTATAGAGGCGGCATCCAAGACCTGGGCTCTGCATCATCGCATGCTTAATTAAAGCTTTTAAATCCGTTGACGTTCCATTAAGGCTCTACATCCATAGGCTCTATATCTGCGGACAGTTGATTAAGACTCTAGCTATGTAGTCGTTTGGTTAAAGCTCTGCATCTGTAGTTAATTAAGGCTCTTAGTGTCCACTAGACGTCCAATCCAGAGACCTGTCTTAAGACTTCCTTCCTTATAAGTATAAACGGCAGTTTCCAGTAGACCATTTCCGCGGGCCCGGTGCTTTTATAAGACGTCCTTAATAGCTACTTTCTTTCCTTTCAGAGTCGCCTTTACTCTTGGCTTCTTTGGCGCATCCTTAGGCTTTTACGGCTGCTTCTTTACCCTAGCTGTTGGCAGTACGCTCGCATATCCTTAATCTTCTTCTAGCTTAAGAGCCTTCTTAGGATTATCTTCTGCTTTTAGTCTCTTTGTTATTATCTTACTGGTTCTGTGCTTCGCCTAAGTCGTCCTTAATATCTTTAAGGCCATCCGGTGGCAGCTTCTTGGCTGTTATAACTACCTCCGTTGCATATCCTTTGCCCTTGTGTCTATAATATAGTCCTTTTGTCAAGACGATCTCTGAGAAGTGCCGGCTCCTATACGTCCAATTCCTGTTCCCCTTGTAATCCTTGGCAAGGTCCTTTACTGGCTTGGCCAGATACGGCTTGGTTCCGTCTTCAGTCGTATAAGGATAGTTCAGGCTTAACGTGGTCAGCTATGCCCTCCGTACGATCTCTTGTAGAGTATCTTTGTTAGTGCCTTGTTGTATACTGCTTTACCGTTTCCGCAGTACTTGATTTCCAATGTCATGCTGCTGCCCTTATGTAGGTTCCTTCCTTGCCGCAGTGTCTGTTCTCGTCGTGTAGCTGGTGCAGTGCTGAATTCAGATGGCGGTTGCGGAGCTGCGATCAGCTGTCGTTTGAATAAGGAACAAGGTCGGCCCGGTTAAAAGCTCTAACTTGACGACATTCGACAGACTTGATTCAGTGACGGCGACGTGCTGACATTGAGGCTCTGGCTTGATTCGGTTCTTTAACTGACCATAGCTTTCGTGCAGTCGTTCGATCAAGGCTTCCATGCAGTCGTTCGGTCAAGGTTCTGCGTACAGCTCTGCATCTAGCTCTGTATCCGTGCAATCAATTGAGGCTCTTGGTGCTGTTCTTATTGTGCAGCTGGTGCATCTGGTGCATTATTAAATTCTAGGGGTGGTGTAGAGTTCTGCCGGCTCTATTGCTAAATGGACCAATTAGGATTTTCCATACCAGGCATAGAAAATCGCTATTAGCTTGGTGATAGGCGGTGAGCTAAACTGACATCTTTGCAGTAGGTTATCGCGACTAACGCGTTGCGATTAAGAAAGTAAACAAGAAAAGGAGCTTTAGGAAATATAGTAATTAAGTACTAGCGTCTATATGTTGCTTGGCAGTGTCTACCTCAGCAACGCACAATGCTGAGACCTCCTGCAATATTCGCGAATATCAAACGCAGTCACTACGTGGCTATTTCACTTTTCAATATCATTAAAACTTATCAATATTCATCATTTATTCGTTCAAGAATCATTTTATAACGCTATTACCGCTTATAACCAACTGGGATATCCGTACGCGTGCACAATCCCAATAAATAAACCTATCCGGATGATTTACCTTAACTACACCATCGTCTACAACCGTTACACCCTCCTCTATTAGTCCTATAATGCCGTCTAAAGCCAATATACACGCCGCTGCCGCAGAAGAGCGTGAAATTACTAGAGAGCAAAGGGAACAAGCTTAAGATAAAAGAGAGATTCAAAAGTATAAGGAAGAGCGCAAAGCCCGCCTAGCGGAGGAGGCTCGCTAACACGAATACCACTAGGCTTGAATGGCTTAATTATAGTTAGGCTCGGCCCCTTCGGCCTTATAAGCTACCGCAACAGCCGCTATAGCTAATGACCTTAGTGAGCCTCTTCCTTCTAGCGTAAAGTTGCTTGAACTCCGCCTTCCTGGCGTTATAAAAAGGGATTACCTGGACATTTTTAAGGGCACCTTTAATCCAGTAAACCTCGCCCGCCTTTAAGTCCATACCGCTCGGACCAAGATTGCCAATGAGACACGGATTAAGAACGGTACTCTAGTTATAAGGAAAGCAAAGGCAGACAGGAAGCTATTTATAGATAAAGGTGTCTAGTTTAAAGGCTTTACTAACTACGTGGTTATTACTGGCACCCTCTATATATGCCTGCCTGACCTTGTCGCTAGCATGCTCCTTTAGATAAATATAATTCGCACCTTATTAACCTAGTATATCTGGGTAGGTTGCATACTTAATTTAGCACTCGACTATTATACCTTTATAATAACCAATGGCCAACTAGAGCCCGCTAACTGGCAAATGCTAGCCTAGTATATAGCGCCATACCTTATAATGTCTAGTACCATCGGCTTCGCCCCCTTAAAGAGACCTAGGTTGGATACCTCCTATACCTCTAACACCTACCGCAAGTTTAATAGCAGAGGCTATAATAATACAGCTTGCAAATACCCGCATAAGTGCTTAAAGTGTGGTAAAGATTACGCCGTATTATCTAAAGCTTGCGCCTAGGAATAGTAAGGTGAACCTTATAAAGTAGGGTCTAGCCTAACTATAATATTAACTTTAATTATATGCCTAGGACCTAGGCCTAATACGTCACCATTATTCCCTACCTTTATAGAGGTAGAGGCTCTTTACTACTCTCTATTGCCCCTAAGGATCTTAGCGTGGCACTCCCTTCTATCTAACTACCCAGGCAATCTACTAGCCATTTTAGTAGGCATCCTAACCTATAGCTGTAAGATAGGGGCCGAATCGGTCCCTACCCTAAGATCTTGTGGAAACTATAACTCCTCTTAGGATAACGCCAACCTTATCTCTAAGAATATAATATTAGACCTCGCAAAAGGACGTATTAGAATCGCGATAGGGCCTATTATAGTCTTACCCCTTGGCCTAGTGCTAAAATTAGATGGAGGATACCGCCGAATTTATAATCTCTCCTTCCTACTAGTATCTTTAGTTAATAACACAATCCTAGAAGAATATGGAGTACTAGTATACACTATAGTTACCGCTATTTAGGCCTATGTTATTTCTATAGGCCGTAGATGTCTGCTGCTTAAGAAAGATATTAAAGATACGTTCTGTATAGTCCCCCTATCCTATAGGGCAAGAATATTAATGGGCTTCTCCTAGGAAGGTATTACCTACTAGAAATGCTGCCTATCCTTTAGTCTTTAAACTGCGCCACTTATATTCAACCTCTTCGCGGAAGGCCTGTACTAGATACTCTATTTATAACTACCTTATAAGGTAGAATACTACCTAGACGATTTTATCTTTATCCTTACTAACCCGAACGACTTAGCGGCTGTTACTTAGACTTATATCTCTATTACTAACTCCCTAGGTATCCCTTAAAATGGCTCTAAAGATATAGCAGGAACTGTTATTAAGGTCCTAGGATACACTATTAATACCATATAAATGCAAACTTGATTATTACCATAGAAACAATTACGCGCTATTAAGAAGGTTACTACCGCACTTTAATATAGCTTATTATCGTTCCTTTAAGCCTAGCATCTTACGGAATACCTTATATAGTGCGCCTATATAATTAGACTTGGTTAATCTTACTCTAAATCCCTCTAGATTTTTATTACTGCTTAGCTAGAGACTTTGGTAAACAAGTATAAACCTAGGCGATTTAATACTAAGTTACGAAGTGACTTATATATCTGGCTTAACCTACTTACTATAAGTAATGGGGTATTGTTCTTTAACAACGTTAAGCGTGCCTATATTTATCTCTTTACTAACGCCTCTACCCGGTTTGGGTTTGGCGGCTTTTACTTCTTTAAGGAACTTAAACACGAGGATAACTAACAGTGGTATACCACTAACCTCTCTTAATCTTAGGTGTTTAGCATATTGCCTAAGCCTAGTTAATAAGTAGACCATATTAATCCAAAGGAGATGCATGCTATTGCTTACGCATTTAATATATAGTCTACTAACTGGCAGCATAGCACGCTATCTATTTACACTGATAGCATAGTGGTTCACTAGGGTATTAAGAAGACTATTATCTATAGTGTAGCAAACGAATTACTCCGCAAGATTATGCTAGCTGCTATAGCTCACGATATTATAATATCTGTGAAGTGGATCCTAGGTGATTTAAATAGCTTAGCTAATACACTATCTTAATTCTAGGCCGTGACTATCTATTAGTTCTGCCTATACTAGGCCCTTAATTTACTACTACTAAAGCTAATAAGTTTTTAACTAGGTGCCGTAAACCTAATAAACTACTTATAACCACCTATAAATTTTAAGGATAATGTTAACGCGCTATCCGACCTCTACGCGCTCCTTCTTTAGCATGGCCTTACGCTAGTGACCCATAGGAACTATTCCTCAGCAGTTAATAGCTGGGAGTTATACTGTGCACTTAAAGGAGTCTCTCCCTACCCAGCCAAGCTGCGTAAACTAGGCAAATAGATTACCTGCCACGCGTTCGGTACCTCCTAGCTATAGATAGGCAGGCCTAAGGCCAAAACCTTACGAGCCTACGTCTCCGCAATTTGCTTGCGTTATGTGGATTATAGCATCTTAATTACGGTATTTGAGGATCCTATAGTATACCAATTACTTGCCAGAGCAGCCGCTATCTCTCCCTTAATAAAGAAGGATAAGCAGCCCATCACTAGGGACATTTTAGCCCAGGTAGTAACACACGGCCCATCGCTACCGGATATTAACACTAATGCCATATTTACCCTTGCATTTGCTAGATTTCTACAGATGGGCGAGATTACGTATACTACGGCAGAGCTTAAGAACCAAACGACCTTCCTAATAAGAAAGGCTACCTAACGTAATATCACCTTTACGCCTAGTAGGATGATATTCCGCCTTAAATAGAGTAAAGCTAATAAGTAATACTAGGGCGTCGATATCGCCATTACGGCGGTAGGCGGCCTATTATACCCAGTCGCTGCTATAATAAAGCTGTTTAATAGGGACCCTTAACCCCTTAACTCCCCCTTATTTAGTCTAGATGGTAAACCCTTCGCCTTTCTAGGGGTTTGCAAGATCCTTTCCTCCCATTTAGTAGCCGCTGGAATTAACCTAAGTAGCTACTTAAACCACTCCTTCCGCCAGGGCGCTGCCCAGTTCGCTAAAGATTTAGGGTATTTATATTAGCAAATTTAGCAACTAGGTTAGTGGTTATTAGAAGCCTTTCGCCTATATATTAGGACTAAGACTACTAACCTCTATTGCCTTAACTCTTACTTCTAGCGTGGTGTACTGCTTTTAGCGTAAGGAACGCTAGGCAGCAGGTTAAGATATTAAGAGGGCCGCCAAGGCGCTAGTAGTAAGCGAGCCAATAGCGATTTTCTATGCCGGGCATGGAAAATCCTAATTGGTTAACTTACAAGTCAGGATCTGCAGAATATGGCAGAACGCGACAATGTGGCAGAATATAGCAGAATGCGGCAATGTGGCAGAATATAGCAGAATGCGGTAATGTCTTTCTTTTTTTTTTTTTTTTTTTGGCGCAGGAGCTTCGCTTGGGGACATCTAGTTGCTTTAGGGCAAATCCTTAGCAGATTTAAGTGCTAGGTACTAGCAAAACTACTAAAAACTAGCCCTAAAGTGACCTTATAGCCCTGCGCCTCCCAATCATACGGTTAAAATTAAAATATCCCCTTACGTGACTGCGATAGATAGACAGACAAAATAGAAATCTTTTATACGGTTGTTACCTGCATCCCCTCCCCCACTTTAGAACTTGACTGTCCCCTAGTTAAACATCCTATACCTACTGCAGAGCCTGCTGCGGAGCCTGCTGCGGAGCCTGCGGGTTAATGGCTGGCCTCAAGCGTCTGTCTCCATGGCCGTCTCTAAGGACCGGATGATTTATTCTTCCTAGCTTTAGCTGTCTTATCTGTAGGCTGTGACATAATCTGGATGTAATCTCCCAGTTATATATTCTCCTGCGGCAGAGCCTACGGCTTGACGATTGTCCTGGTCGTATAGCTGTCTCTAGGGGTTAAGCGAGTCTGCGGACGTTGCTAGCTGAACGTTACTAAGTCCGTGGGCCGTACTTAATAGTAGTCCTCCTAGCTCGTGCGTATTTCGTTACTATTCTTTAGTACTACTCCGTTATGGAAAGCAGTAAAATCTATTTGTACTATAGGGACCTATTTCTACGTCTGTTCTTGTCCTTCTATTTTCTAATGTGCCTATCCATCTGGGTCTATTCCTTAGTACATATAAAGCCAGTTCTTAATACTTTTTAATTGTCCTTTATTGCCGAGCCACAGAAGTTCAGGTCCAGGTTATTTGCGTGTCCCAGCTACTAGTCTTCCTTAATTAGATAGATGTATAAATCCTTACTAAACAAGATCCTTAAGCCCTTGGCATTTATACTGGGTGAAATGGTGACTTCCTCCGCATCTAAAACAGGTCTGTAGGCCTTATCCTTGTATACCTTGCTAACCCTATACGTCCCACTACGGCCGTCTAAAGGCAGTAGAATCTTGCGGATATTAAAAATCGTATAGATATTAAAAGTCTTGCAAAGCAAAGGGAGCTCGGGTGCTATTCTGCCAGTCTTTATATTCTAGTGCTGGGCTATACCCTTATACTAAGTTTTAAATTGCGGCCTAATCTAGTAGTGTTATAAACTTCCTTGGGTCTATCCGGACTTAGTTAAGGAACGGCATTAACCATACAGCTGCCGCAAGCTCCGTCTTAGTCAGTTTTAGACTCCTTAGCTAGCTTAGCATTTTATCCATTTCCTAGTCTACAGTAGAGGGTAACTGCTGCTACGTTAGGGCTCCTCTATATATACCTAAGTCCAGAAGCCTTCCTTCTCTCCTATGGTTAAGCTCATCCCTTTGCTGCCGTAGCTCCTATATAAGCTAGACATTTAGGGCGTCTTCTTCCGGAAGGACATCCATTTGCTTGGCGCCCTCTATAGCTACAATCCTTAACTCTATGGCCTCCTTTAGTCTTTTAAACCTAAGGGTGCTCAGACTTGCTAACAATCAAGCGGACCCAATCGAGATTGATTAATTAATTGCTTATAAGCAATCAATCAATTAATCCAAGGAGGCTTAAAATTTGGAATTAATTAATCTGCTAAGGCCCTGATTAATTAATTAATTGCATATCAATTATATATTTATATAGGTGGTAGATATGAGGTTCGTAATAGACTTTAATATTACAGTCTTGATTTTATTTGTAGGGCTAAGTGCAAATATAGCAAACAGTCCACTTTAGGCAACTACTAGACCTATTTAAAAAAAATTTCCGCCCCAAATTAACACCAAATATACCTTTGTATCGCCCTTAATTTCTACCTTAATATATTTCTTTATTAATTAACTTAACCACCGTATATCTAACCCTTGTTCCTCACTATCATAATAAGCCAGGACCTCACTAAGTCGAACCTGCGTGTGGCTAACACTCTCCAACCTAAAACTCCTACATTGGCACTCTCCAAAGTCGCTGCACCAGCCGACGATGTACCTGAAATCAATGCCGGCGGTGATATTAACAACTACAACGGCATTAACTGGAAGCGCCTCCCAGATCTATAAAAGCCTTATTATAGCTCCAAGCGGACACCTAGCTGGATATTTAAATATAGCTACTAATGCTAAAGTCGCGTTAATATAAATTAAATCGTCTTTATCTACAAATACTGCCACACCCATAAAATCATTGACTGCGGCGGGGCTGGCCAATATAATATCACTAAAGCGACCTTAGCAGCTGCTAGACATCTTAAAGCCAACACCAGAGGCCACGGCTATGATAAAAATGGAAAGATAACCTTTAAGAGTAAGAAGTGCCAGAGAACAGTCCTTAAAAGCCTCTAGGTGGAGGGCTATAAAGTATTATAGGCCGTCGCGAATAAGCTAATCGGTGGCTTTAACGCGACTTAATTTAGGCAATTAGCTATTAATTGGCTTATTAAAAACACCCACCCCCTCTATAAGTTTAAAACCCCTGCCTTCCGCAATCTAATTGCTGCGGCCAACCCTAAGGCCGAGCGTGTTCTATGGCGAAATCACCAGTTGGTAGCGGATTACATTATGGCTAAATATTAAGCCTTTTTACCCTTAGTTTGGAAGGAGCTTGCAAGCGTGAACTTACTAGTTTATATCTCATTTAACGGCTGGATGACTCGGAACGGTAAACACGCTCTTATAGGTATATATATTTACTATTTAAACCAGGGAGGGCATATAGTTAACTATCTAATTGCCCTTCTAAAGCAGATTGGCCGCCACTCTGGTATCAATTATATAGAAGTCGTTAGGAATATATTGGATAGCTTTAATATTAGTAAGGAATGGCTTAGCTACTTTATTATAGATAACGCTTTAAATAACAATACTGCGCTTAACACCCTTGCCGTTAAATATAGCTTTATTAAAGAATATAGACGAACTCGCTGTGCCTGCTACGTCCTTAATCTCGTCGCTTAGTCAATTATATGGGGCAAGGATAAGGAGTTATTTGAAAATAGCGACGAGAATATACCAGTAAGTCGCTCCTATATAGAGTACGCCGGTTATATAAGCAACTCACTAAAATCTACTAGGAGGAAGAGCAGTTTCTTGCTAAGTGGCGCAAAGAAGGCCCTTTTAGCACGCTCTGCGATCTTATTAACTCTATTAATACCCCTTAGCTCAATTAACTATTTAAATCGTTCTAGCGCGATAAGAATAAGCGTCTTCGCCAGCCAAACTTTAAGATTAAGCAACTAGTCAAGCCCGTTAAGACTAGGTGGAACAGCTACTATAAAGCCTTTACACGTATGGCCAAACTCTAAGAGCCGTTAAACACCTTTGCTTAGTATCAAATCAATAGATATAAAAAGGAAGTTACATCACTATAAGCTTAGGGCAAGCCTCTACCTAACACGCACCTCTATATCGAAGTTGGCGGCCTTAATATAAATAACTAGCAGATTATTAATGACTACATTAATATCCTTCGCCTAATTAGTGAAGCTATAGGCCTTTTAGAGGGTAGAGGCAAGGCTAGCCGCCACGGTACTATTTAGGAGGTTATACCTATATTTGATTAGCTGCTTAAGGTGTTTAAGGAGAGAAAGGATAGACTTATAGAGGCAACTTTAGAGGATTATCCTACCTAGGAAGCTATGGAAGATCACGCTAAGATTAATATTAACCTTAGGTAGAAGAAGCTGTCGGCCTACTTTAAGAAGCTTAATAAGACGCCAGCTTATTATGCAGCAGTTCTACTATATCCTCACCTTAAGCGCTTCTGCTATAATGCTTGGCGCGATAAACCACAGTAGTTAATTAACGGCGACGCTGCATTTAAGAGGCTTTAGAAATTGTATAAAGAGCGATTAATTATATCATCTACTAATCCCCCCCCTCTAAAGCGCGTACGAGCTTTCTCCGGCCGCAAGGACCATATTGCTGCATATACTAGAGTAACTACACCTAGCAAGACTCATAATAATAAATATAAGCGCTAGAAGCTCCTTAATCCACTTCTAAAAGAACACCCCTTAGCGGATAATCCAATTTAATACTAGCTGCTGCATCAACCAGAGTTTCCACGGCTTGCTTAGTTCGCTCTTAATATCCTCACTATTCCAGCAGCCAGCACTAACTGCGAACGAGTCTTTAGTAAGGCTAGTAATCTACTTAAACCTTATAGATTAAAGATAAGTCCAAATATAATCGCGGCAATTTAATATAGGCGCTCCTAGAAGCGCATAAGGTTTAAAAAGGTCGTTAAACTAATAAGTAAGTAGATTAATTCATCTTGGGGCAGTATCTGACGATTTGGTAGGTGCTTCTTCCACTTCTACGTCCACTTTACGAGTCTCAACACCATGCCAAGACTTAGATATAGACTCTCCCTCTGTACGAGCTGCCTTATCGGCCACCCCTACGGCGACTCCGACGATTGATATATTATAATTGGCAAGATTTCAGCTACTAGAGGACCTTTTTGGGCAACAATCTGCCATAGAGCGAAGCTATGTTAAAATTTGCATGTATTACATAATCTATACAATCAATTAATTAATTTGCAATTAATCAGCTCAGATTTGGGCGAACAATTAATCAATCAATTAAGAGGCCACTAAAATAGGCAATTAATTAAGCGGAAGGGTCGTTAGATTAATTAATTGATTGTTAGCAAGTCTAAGGGTGCTAGGCTTGTCTACTACGGCTCCTATCTACTCCATTGCGTGCCTGTGGTATTCAACAGGAAGTCCTTATACAAATAACCACCCCTTATCTTACTTAGTAAGGTTTCCTACGGCTACCGCTTTATCTAAGATAGTAGTGAAGTCCTACATATAGTAACGCAATTCGCCTGGTTATTCCGCAGATTTTTAAACAAAAGCTTCCACAAAGTCTCGTGTCTCTATGCGTCGGTAGAAGTCGTCTACTCAGTACTTAGCTCTAAGGCGGTTTACTAGTCCTTTCCATTCTCCTTAATTAAACTTTGGCATTACCTGGATAGCTTCCGCGTATATATCCTCGCAATAGTCAGGGAGACATGTAAGCCTATATTCTTCGCCTACGAAATACCTTTAATACATGCCCTTATAGTCCTTAATAAACCTTAAGATATTCTTTCTGTTAAACCATAGAACCCCTTGCCCAAAAGGATCTAGTATTGCTACCATTAGAACAAACATGTGGTGTACTTCCCTTGCTACCTAATCGGGTATATACTGCGGCTAGTCTGCTTGTATGGCTGTGGTCTTAACAGAGGATGTCCCAGATAACTGTCCTAGCGGGACCTTAACGGGTAAACACTGCGGTAGGTCTACTTGTACGGCTATATCTATAACGGAAGACACCTACTTCTTAACGTCTAAGGGGGGGTCTCCCTAAGAGAGCACGGAATCTCCATCTTCTACCACTGCCGGGTCTTAATACGTCCGTCTATTTTAGCCTGCCGTTATTCCGCGCGGTAGGGTGCTATTAAGCCTTATGCTTCCGCTTATATCTACTTCTTTACAGAATGCCTCTAGAGCCGCTACTAACACAATCCAGATAATTTAAAAGAAGATAAAGCCAAGCCAAAATATAAAGCTTTTAAGGAGAGACCCTATCTCACATACTTACGGCCTTGCTTGGTACTGTCTCTATTCTTAAAGGGCAGTACTAACTTCCTCTGCCGCTAGATCCCTTAAGTCTCGTTTCCATTTAATTAACTAGTCTTTAGCTTGTTGTCTCTGCATCCTTAACAAAGCTCTGGCCATGTCCGTGCGTAGGTAGTAGAAATATTGGGTACCTCTAGCTGCAGGTCAAAGTTGTCTGATTAGCTTACTGGTTCGCTTGACGTCCTTACCCATAACTTTCCAAGACCTTTGCCACTCCTTGGCCTATACGTTAAGTCTAGCTGTTCTTTCTTTTCCATAGTCTTTCTGTTTAGGGTCTACCTAGTTCCCCTCGCTGTCTAATACTGCCTAGTTCTCTACTGCTGTCTTATCTACCTGGCTAGTCGTTCTTCTGCAGCTGGTCGTCCTTCTGTAGTCGTAATATATTCTTTGCGTGTCTTATATATATATAGCACTAGACTTCTAATCTAAAGAGCTTGCCGTCATCCCCACGTGGAATGCCAAAATATAGAAGGGTACGGTGTCCCTCAGATAGGAAGTCAGAATGCTATTAGTCAGTCAGTCAGTCAGTCTATCTATCAGTCGGTTGGTTATAATCAGTTAAAAGTAATCAGTAAAGCAGTCTGTAAGAAAGGAAAGAAAAGAATGTATTCCGGTAGGTTCGTAATAATTAAGAAGGAGGGAAGCCGAAGGCTTCATAAATACAGGAAAATGCCAAGATAGTAGGCGACGTCCAATTTACACCACTATAATACTACCTAACCTATTTTCTTCTAATACTTCTATACCTTTCTTATAGCGTTTTTTAAGTTGTCTAGTGGCTCCTAGGTAGTCTTATTATAGCCTATCTACTTTACTTTGTACTATGTTTTATTATTAACGTCCTTATAACTAATAATCTTTAAAACTTACTATTTATCCTCTTTTTACCCTCTATACGTGTCTGCCTTATAGACTAGTGGCTTAATATTCCCATATGCTGGCTTTAGCATTGTAATGTGCTATATAGGGTAGATCTTTATTTTCTCTAGTAAGTCTAACTTATATATAACTTCTAAAACTTTTTTCTTAACTATAAATGGTCCTAGTCTAATATAGTCCAACTTTTTACTTAGTTGTTAACTCTTGAAATTTTTGTATAGTAGCCACACTTTATCCCCCTCCTTAAAATCTGGTCCCTTAGATCTCTTAGCGTCATAGTACCTTTTTATTTATTTCTATACTAATTTAGCTGTTTCTTTAAAGTGACTATAAAGACTTATTAACGTCTCTATTCTTTCTTTGGCTATACTACTTGTTTTCTTTACTTAATATGGCAATAATGATGTTCTTGGTTTATACCTATAATTCGCCTTAAAAGGTAATATGCCTATCCCTTCTTGTGGTGTTGCATTATATATAAACTATATAACTGGTAATAATAATACCTAATTATTTTGTGTATGATTAATATAATGCCTTAGATACTATTCTAGTATCTAGTTTAGTCTTTCTATTTAACCATCTATCTATAGGTAATATGCAGTTAACATTGCTACTTAAACCCCTTGTTCTGCTAAGAATACTTCCTAAAATGCTGCTATAAATCTTAGATCTCTATTTAATATAATCTTTATTAGTGCCCTATGTCTTATAAACACTTCTTTAATATAAATTCTAGCCATATCTTCTGCAGATATTTCTTCTATACCGCTATAAAGTATCCCTACTTTGTTAGCTTATCCACTATTACTAAGATTATGTTATGTTCTTGTCTAGTGATAGGATCTTTTGACTTTAGTAACTTTATAATAAAGTCCTATAATACGACCTCCTATGGCCTTTCTGGTATTTTAATAGGTTATAGCCCTCTATATGGCTTATACCTTATTAGTTTATTTCTTTAGTAATCTAGGTATTCTCTTATAACTTGTCTTGCTAGTCCCCAGATTCCTTAAATAATATACTCCTCTTAAAGTCTTAACACTAAGCCTATAGCGCCATTGTGTCCTTATGTCATTCCCTTATAAAACTCTTTTATAAACTCTTTAGCTACTGTTTTTAGAATATAGGTCGCTTCCCTATTCTTATACTATTCTAAGTCTAGATCCTCTACCTATGCTTCTTAAATCCTTTATGTTTAATTACTCTTAGGTAATTTATAAACTTGACCCTCTATAGTTGCTATAATCTTTAGATAATTATACCTAATTATTCCATCTTAATCTCTTTGTAGTAAAGCCCCTAACAGCTTTCCTTCGTTTTGTAGTTTAGCCTTTCTGCTTAAAGCGTCTGCTTATATATTATCTATACCTGTAACCGACTACGGTACCCTGCCAAACCACCACTGTTTTGCCTGCGTATTGCCTATGTATTGTCTGCGTATCGCCTACGTATCACTTACGTATCACGCTGTTTTAGTTACGTATTAGCCTCCCCTTTTATTTATTTCCATACCTTCCTTGTGTATATAGAGAGGCTCTAGAGCTACATTTTACAATTAAGTCGTTCACTTAATTCTCCCATACTACACTGTTATAGTTATAACCCTGGCTTGCACTACCTGCTGACCAATCAATCTATTACCTTATTTAAGAAGTCACTACTTCTACTACCTTTGCAGTGTCTTGAGCTTCTTTACCTATTAAATAAACGGATGATTAAACCTAACCAACGAACGTACCAGAACTGACGAATTAAATCATTAAAATAAGGTTTCGCCAAGACGCTAACCTAGACCCTGCCTAAACTATTAAAATTCTAAAAATAATAACTAATATAAATAAATCTTTATCTAAAATCAACCTTATTCTTAATAAGCTATCTAATTGGCTTCCATGGTTCTTTATTATTTAAGATACTGCCAAAACCCACAAGGTATAACAGTACATCAACCTATTAAAGAAGAAAGATAAGCTCCTAAAGCTAAAACCTCCAAAACAACCTATGCCTGTAGACATACTTCCTATAGCTATATTAATAGCCAAGCTAGATCTAAACCAACTTATTGCCTATAATTAACTATACGCGGAATATAAGGGTGACCTCCACATATACCAGAAGCAAGAGCAGGCCATAAGTAATATTAGCAATTATATCATTCGCATAATATCAGTATCCTACCTCCCTTTTATTAACGACCTTAATATAGTATACAAACGGCTACAAGCACTTAAGAAAGCACTAGCCCCTACTATATTAGGTTAAAAGCATAACGTCCTTAGTTAGTACATGGCTCTTAAAGCCTATAACAAAAAGCAAAGCATTAAAAAATGGTTAAATAACTAGAGGAACGTCTATAAGCTTATAGAATAATTAAAGCTTCTAAACATGCAAGGTTTTAGGCCATACTACAATTTTATATAAGTAATTAAACCTATCTCTTCTAGCTTTATAGGAGCACTAGAAGTAGATCTTATTTAAAAAAAAATAGAAAGATAAAGAGGCCCTATCTATTATTAAACTTATTAAGGAATTTAAGGAGCACTACCGCATGTAGTAAGCATCGTCTACTTAACTGCCAATAACTCTGCATTTGTAACTCTTTAAGGGAACGCAAATTCTAATTTTAATTCTAATTTAGACTCTAACGGTAGTTTTAATTCTAACAGCAATTCCAATTTAAATTTAAGATGGCATAAGGAATGTATATGCAGCCTTATATATTAATTTAGTAACTGCTACTATATCACCGAGCATAAGCGCCCTTAAGGATAGAGACCAAGGACAGACATCTAGAAGAAAGTAGATAAAGCTATCTTATCTACGCCTTAAATCAAACGCATTATTAGCTAAATCCAAAAAAGAGGACAGGAAGCAAAGGAGAGCAATTAGAATATAGAATCTATAATTAATTTTAATTCTAAAACCCTACCTTCTACTAAACCAACTAGCTATGCTGCCGTGTTTAGTACTGGTTAAACTCCTTTTAAACTCTAAAACACCTAGATACTCGACCCTAGTGTAGATACCCACGTCTATAATAATAAAGAAGACTTTACCTTCTTCTACCTAGTAGTAGAAGACGACTACCTAATTACTAGCAGAAATTTTAAGAAAATTCAAGCCTATAAAATAGTAACTATTACCATTAATACACCTACTGGGAAGTTAAAAATAAAGCTATCCTATATAGCACTAGTACCCACTATATTCACAAATATTATAGCACTCTTAAGAGCTACTAATAACGATATCCATTTTAACTTAGGATAAAACTTGCTATACTGTCTAGTAACTGGCGAAATAGTATACTATACAAAATAACTAGGGGACCACTAGGTACTAATGCATAAAGAGCCTACCCTAGATTTATTAACTTAATTAACCTTTTTAATAGGGAGATTTTAGCTAAGCCAAATAGTCCGTAAACCAATCGGAGCTACAGCTATAAGATAGTATAAAATTCTTAGCTATATAGGACCTAATGCTATTACGCAGCTTCCTAAGCATATTATTAGCGCAAAGCTGACCGAATTAACTACTAAATAAGTACCGCTTAAAATTAAATATAAAACTTACTTATTAGCAAAGCATATATAGCAGATCTCTTAAAGACGAGAACATGAATTTCCAGCCACTTAATTATTTGAACGGCTAGCATTTAATATTATCTACCTTAGAGTACCTAGGTATAACGGCGATAGATATACTATGCACTTCTATTGCACGTATTCCAAATTTAACTTTATATTTACCTTTAAAAATAAGGATAAAGCTACTATCCTACCTACTATTTGTAAGACTTACCGCTTAATCAAGACACAATTCTACTAAGACATTGTCTTTTTCTAGAGCGATAATAAACAAGTATTTAAACAAAAGGAAGACACCCTATAATTATAGTGTGTAGATAAGGGCATTACCTTTAAATGCCAAGTACTATATACTAAAGAACAGAATAGTGGAGCAGAATAATCTAGACGAACCCTTATAGAACGATTAAGGTTTATATAGCTGGAAGTATCCTTACCCCTATCTCTAGGACTAGAGGCTTTCCTTGCTGCTAGCTATACCCTTAATTAAACGCCGAATAAGCAACTAGGATGGAAAACTCCGTATAAGGTCGCCTATGGCAAGCCGCTATTACTTACCTATATGCATGAATACGGTTACAAGACCTATACGCTAAATAAATAAGTTAGAAAGGGAAACAAGCTAGCTCCTTATACATTAATTGGATACCTAGTCGGCTATAATTTAACCAATATCTACCAAATCTAGATTTTAAGCCTTTACAAAGTTATTTAAACCAGAGATGTTATATTTAACAAGACCTCGTTCTATAACCCCAAGGGTTAGAATATTAACTACCTACTAAGGGAAGTATTAGAAGACACTATCTAGACGATTAGTCTACTAGAACCTTTTAAAGATAAATCTAAGGACAAATCTATTTTATATAGACCTACATTAAATGCAGATCAAATAACTATATTAAACGACTTAGTAGAGCTTCCTATAAAGGACATCAAACAGCTACTAACACCTAGCAGAATAGTATCTCCGGATCTGCCAGAAACAAACACTATACTAGGAGGACTTTAAGATAATATCTTAAATATAATTGAAATAGGTTCTACCCAGTCAAGCAGTTTACTAGAACTGTTAAATATAGCTCTATAAGCTAATAAGGTCTTGGCTAAGAGGCCGTTCGGTTATAACTTCATATTTAATATGGAGGCTCTATATTTAACCGATATAGAGCTCAAATCTGAATATAAGGCTGTCGTTCGGTAAATCTAACAACTTTTAAATATGGAGCTCCTCCATATCGGTAAGCGCGTTAAATTTGCAAGCTATACTGTATATGGTAGTTGAAATGAGGTTCTTGGCACCGTTTCAATATACTGCCCTTGAGCCTCCGTTCTATATTCCATATCAATCTGAGCTCTTATATACGCGCCAAAGTAATGACTTCTTGTGATATGGCGACTCCACATACCCTAACCGCAATACTGCTGTCGCATTTGCAAGCCTTATCTAATGTTATTATCTTGACCTTTATAATCGCGATGAGCTTGTTTCTGGGGGGCGTCCGTACTCAGCATACTGATATATGGCGAGGAACAAGGTGGACGTCTTAGTTGCTCTACGGCTATAAGCAACGACTTGTAAATCTAACTCGTATAAGGCCCGAGGTGTTTAGGAAGCTTCTTAATTGGTTATAACTACACGGCGACTTAAAGGACACGAAGCTTCTATCAGCGGCTAAGAAGCTATTAATATTCCTAATAATATTCAGCAATAATTCGTTATATAGATTACTGAGTAAGGTAACTTAACACTTATCTGCAATAATCTACTAGTGAGTATTTACCTGCCAGCTAAACTTCTAGTATTAATTTACTGCCTTATAGAGCTGTATACGAAGTCCTTCCTGGCCTTCTAAAATTGTATAAAGAAGTCGTTCGGCTTCCTAAGAACTCTACTCCGGAAGAGATTACTAATAACCCCAAACAATATCCTTTCTTTGCCAATTGTATTAGAGCTCTTAACGGTACTTATCTACCAATTTCTATACCCGGCGGGTATACGAGGCAAGCTCCATGGTGTGGAAGGAAGGGAGGATTATTATAGAACGTTCTTGTAGTTGTTGATTTCCAGATAAACTTCCTCTACATTCTAGCCGGTTGGGAGGGCTCTGCTTATAACTCTAGAGTCCTTAATTCAGCAAGAGTTAAAGGATTTAAAGTCTTACCTAGTAGATACTACGTCGTAGATGCTGGGTACTCTAATACGCCTATAACCCTAACTCCCTACCGCGGTGTACGATATCATCTTTATAAGCAATCGCAGGTAAATATACGGCCACAGAACGCGAAGGAGCTCTATAATCTTCGGCACGCGGCACTAAGGAACGTGGTAGAGCGTACTATAGGAGTTTTCAAGCATTATTTCCGGTACTTTAAGGCCAGTAGGCGTAGTCTCCCTTTAAGTACGCAGGTGGATGTAGTATACGCTTTAGCTGCGGTTTATAACTTTATTAATATAAATAAACCGGATGATCTAGATAACAATCTAGAGGTAGAGGATAAGGTTATAGATAAAGAAGATATGGAGCTCGCAGAGGCAGAAAGTGATATAGTTATAAACCAAAGACGCGATAAGATTGCGAAGCTTATATAGGAGAGTTACTACCAGGCAATTAGCAGGCCGATTACTTAAGAATATACAGTAGATTTGGGTATATTTGTAATAGAAATCTATATAGTTTCCTTTATTATATTGCCCACTAATTGCCTATATATAACGGCTCTAAAGAGCAACTTGGATTTTACCTAAAATCTTACCTAAAGCTTGCTTTCCTACACGTCCTCCTTCCTGCTAGCTAAAATATCATTAATTAAGCTTTGCCGAAGCTCTGCAACTCTAGCTGTTACAAGAAACATTCTAGCAGTAAACTCCGTCTTAAAAGCTTATAAAACAGCTAACTGCTCTATAGGATCTAGGTTACTAAACTTGTGGATAAACTCTGCAAAGGCCTTCTCTTAAGGAGACTTCTGGGCAATTAACTCTCTTATAGCCCTTATCTCTCTCGTCACCTTCTCTACCGTCTCCTTTAGTGCCTCTACAACTCGCCGTCTTCCTCGCTGGCGCTTTATACTAGATTTGGTGGCTCTGGTAGCTTACTTAATAGCCCGCTTCTATATAGCTAGTGAAGAAGGTTGACTTGGCGTTAAGGAAAATCTAGAAGGACTAGGGCGCTCAGCTAAAGGTAAGCTTAATTAACTACCTTTAATAGAGCTTCGAGCTGACTTTAACTTAGAGGCCTTATCTACTTCCTCCTCGGTCTTCTTAGTCTCCTTGGTCTCCTTAGCCTCCTCCTTATCTTTCTTATCTACCAAACCTAACGCCTGCGAGGCCGTTGCCGAGAGAAGTTTAGGGTCTATAGAGCTCTCAATTGCTTTGTTAATCGACCTTACATAACCGCCTGTCGCTAGGACTCCGTTAAATAGCTCCTATATTAGATCTAGGAAGGCAGGCGGCGTATTATAAAACTTCTTAGCGGCAGGATTGGCTTCAAAGTAGGCCTCCATAACTTCCTTACTGGCAACGGGCACGCCTTTGTCTTTATCCTACCCCCAGCCAGAGAGGCCGCAGAGCTCCTTCCACAGCTTCCAGTCCTTCTTATGGTTATTATGCTTGCTCTTAATTTGCTGAAGAGTAATAGGCTACTAGGCAACAGCAAGCGTATAATTAAGAGCAATCTTCCAGCCGTTAGATTTGTAAGAGCTATCTACACAAAATCCTTTCTTAACGGCCTTAACGAGGCCTTCTAACATCGCCTCCTCCATCTCGCCTGTCCATCTTATACGCGCGTTCTTGTGCCCTACGGGCGTCGCGGGCGTCGTGGGGGTTGCGGGGGTTGCTGTAGCTCTGCTACGGCTCCTACGGGAGGTGAGTGAAGGTGTAGCAAGCGTTGATCGCAGAGGGGGCGTTAGTCAAGGAGGAGGCTCCATTACTATACCAAAGTAGGGAGTCGCGATAGAGGCCTGGTGGCAGAGAGGGGCTTACTCGAATCGCTCACCGACGTTAATTACGGATTATGCGAAGCCAAATCTGGAGCCTTATATAGAGGCTACTGAACGATCGACTCAATTACATATTCAAATGGGCCGTGGTAGTAGCCGCCACTAATTACAAAACGGACGACACTAAAAGGCGCACGGATTGAACAAATATGATATGGAGCTGATTTGCAACCGAACGACCTCTAATCCTTCTACTAACCTTGTCCTACTAGAAGGCTCCAAACGAATTTGATGTTAAGTATACGCAGTAGCACTAGCTAATATACCTACCCTATTTAGTTACTACGCTGGCTTTGCTATAGGACTAGTAAAGGATATTAACTAAACTAGATCCTCCCTATATTAAGATAATCTTCCACTAGAACTAAAGAATCTAAAAGAGCTAAGAAAGCACCCTTTAACTACCGGCTTTTAAAAGGTAATGGAAAAAGAATATAACGACCTAAAACGCCAAGGGACATTTGAGACTATTTTAAAGGAAGAAGCAACCAATAACCAGATCCTTCTGCTAAAATGGGTCTTTAAATACAAGTTCAATAGCGACGGCTACCTATAAAAGCTAAAAGCTTAACTATGCGTCTGCGGAGACCTGTAGATTACTAAGGAAGAGACCTATGTAGCAACCCTAGCTGCTTGAATATTCCGTGCCCTTATAGCTATAGCAGCCGCATTCAATTTGGAGATTTGACAGTATGACGCTGTAAACGCGTTTATAAATGCAAGACTAGATAAGCTAGTCTACTATTACTGCCTAGAAGGCTTTAATTAAAACGGATATATCTTAAAGCTACTTATAGCGCTATATGGATTAAAAGTCTTACTACTACTTTGGTATAAAGAGCTTACTAGTACACTAGCTAAATTTGGGTTAAAGCCTGTCTTAGGTACTAACTGCCTTTACACTAATAGACGACTTATTGTCTTCTTCTATATAGACGATATTGCCGTTCTATTTGCCAAAAAGGACCTTTAAAGACTATAGGAATTTAAAGCCAAATTGCTGCACTGATACGAGATCCGTGTACTAGGAGACCTATAGTGGTTCCTAGGAATTCGAATTGAACGAGATTAACTAAGTAGAAAGCTCTGGCTCTGCCAAGATTCCTATATTAAAAAGATAGCTAATTAATTTAATATTTAACTAGGAAGATTTCCTAAGTTACTACTTCCTGCTAAAGAACTAACTCCGTCTAACTAGTGGACTAACCCTTAAAGAACTCTAGCCTATTAGCGATAAGTCGGTTCCCTTGTGTACCTTGCCGTATTTAGAAGACCTAATATTGCTAAGACGCATTCTAAGCTGGCCAAATTCCTTACTAATCTAAATTAAAAGCACCTTGATGTATTAAACCAAGCTATTACCTATTGCCTTAAAACAAAATCTACAGCTATTAAATACTCTGGCGAAGTATTTGGAGCATAAGTCTACTTTAGAAACCCTAAAGGAGAAGACGTTACCTTTTACGGAGCATTTAACGCAGTATTTGCGGACCATAAAGACACTGAATGGAGCTCTTAAGGATACCTGTTTATACTATTTAGAGGACTGATTAACTGGAAGGCGACTCTATAGCAATTCGCTTAACTACTAAAGCGGAGCTTCTCTCCCCATATATAGCTGCTATTAAGATTATCTGGTGGCGGCGTTTCTTTAAGGTAATCGGCTTTAGTTTAGAACGCAAGTTTACCCTGCTATGCGATAATATGTAGACCGTACGGCTCCTAAGACAGGATACACCAAAGCTTAATACCAAGCTTTGATATATCAACGTCTATTAGCACTGGCTTAGACAAGAGGTCTAAGACAAAAAGATTAATATATAATGGGTCTCTATAGGCAAGATGCCTACTAACGGCCTTACCAAAATTCTACCCCGTTAAAGGTATAAGGCGTAGATAAAGCAATTAAATTTGGTAGATATTTGATATTAAATTGCTACTATATTATCTGATAAAGATTCTTAAACATTACCCTACTCCTAAATTATATCTAAATTTCCTATTTTGGTATAGTTTTAACCTTCATTTTTTCTATAGCTTTGACTACACCGTCAAATCTAGGGGGGTGTGTAACCGACTACGGTACCCTGCTAAACCACCACTGTTTTGCCTACGTATTGCCTACGTATTGTCTGCGTATTGTCTACGTATCACTTACATATCACGCTGTTTTAGTTACGTATTAGCCTCCCCTTTTATTTATTTCCATACCTTCCTTATGTATATAGAGAGGCTCTAGAGCTACATTTTACAATTAAGTCATTCACTCAATTCTCCTACACTGCACTGTTACAATACCCTTAGTATACTAAATCTTAAAATAGTATTCTATAAGTATTTCCGCCTATCTAACCTGTCTTTAATTTAGTTCCTTTGTTGTTAGGAACCCTGTTAGGTTTTTATAGTCCGTCTTAACTATAAACAGTTTCTCTGTGCCTTGTAAGAATGCTCTTTATTTCTTAAGTGCTGCAACTATACCTAGCAACTCCTTATTATAAATATTGTAGTTTAACTCTAGTGGTGTTATCTTTTGACTATAGTATGCTACTAGATGCTATGCGTTTAAATGCTTCTGTAGCAAATATGCTCTTAGTATAAAGTCTAATGCATTTATTTTTATAACTGTTTCTAACTTTGGCTAGTAGATTTTAAGAATAGGATCTTGGGTAAATAACTCCTTAAGTTCTCCGAATAACTTCTTTTATTTACTACCCTATACCCATAGTTCCTCCTTCTTTATTAGTCTTATAAATGGCTTAATACTTTTTAACCATTGTATTATAAACCTCCTATAGTAGTTGCAAAACCCTAGGAACAATCTTAACTGCGTAACATTCTCTAGTTCTTGCCAACTTACTATAGCTTCTACTTTCTTTGGGTCTATACTAATTTTTCCTAGTTTAATAATAAATTTAACGAAATTGGTCTTCCTAGTAAAGAACTTGCATTTCTTAATTGCTACTGGCACCTTTTCTTTTTATAGTCTCCTTAAGACCTACTTGATATATTCTCCATGTTCTTCTTTACTTATTAAGTAGATAATGATATTATTAAGATATGCCATAATAAATTTATTAAGGTGTTCTCCTAATATACTGTTAATTTGCTTCTAAAACATTACTAGTGCGTTTATAAGCCTAAACTGCATAACTAATGGTTTATATAGTCCTTCCTTTGACCTAAAGGCTGCCTTCTATTTATCGCCTTCCTTAATTCTAATCTGATAGTACGTCCACCTTAGATCTATTTTTATAAAGATTTTTGCGTTACCTATCCTGTCTTGGATTTCGCTAATTAAGGGTAAAGGATATCTATCCTTTCTAGTAATGCTGTTTAACTATCTATAGTTAATACACATCCTAAGTTTTCCGTTTTTCTTTGGGATAAATAGTACTGGATATTCTACTAATAACTATGACGGTCTAATATATCCCTTTTATAAGTTCTTCTGGATAAACTCTTTAAGCGCCACTGACTTGGTTTTAGTAAGCTTATAGATTGGAAAGAACTTTAGACTAGTTCCTAGTTCCAATTCTATCTTATAGTCCCATGCTGTATATTCTAACAGCTTTTTACTTTCTAGTAACCATAACTTTTTACTATACTTATGGTATTTCTTTGGTATATAACTTAAGCCCCGCTTAGTCTCTTTATATATTGCTCTGACTTAGTACTATACTAACTTGGTTTACTGTCGCATTTTACGTTATTAAGTATCCCTAATATTAACCTAACCTATTACCCAATCTATCTTTAGATTGTACTCCTATAACTAAGGCATTCCTAGTATTACCTTGTCCTTTCCCAACGGTAGGATATTAAAAGATATCTTGACCTGTTGTCCTTTAATAGTTAACTAAATAGGTCCTGTTTTAAGATTAATAATGCCTCCTCTATAGGCTATTAGATCTCCTAAAATTGTTATAAGTAGATATAGGTGTTCCCTTTGTCTGTGTAGTAACCCTATCCTTTTTACTGCTACTAGTGATATATGGTTTCTTATTACTTCACTGTCTACTAATGCTTTAAACTATTAATCCTGCTATTTAATTTGTAAATTTAGGTATTAACCTTAAATTCCCTTAAGGGTCTAAGGCTCTACTACTAGCTCCCTCTAGTCCTATAGGCCTCTCCTTTTCCTAACTATTAGCTGTTGGATCCTACTTATACTTAGTCCTCTCTTGGCTAATACTTAGTTTATTTCTTTTCCTCTACGTGCTATAGATAAGTGTTTTCTAGGCACTCCCACTACTATTATCTATCTAGGTATTCTTCTATAAGGAATCTTTCTAGTTAAAGTATTAGGTCCCCTTAACTCTGTACTTTTACTAGGTGCTATTTATGTATATACTTAGCGTCTCTATACTTCCTTTTATCCAATACCTAATGCATTCTAGTTAAATACTTCCGGTTTTTATCTTTTGATGCCCTATATATGTTATATATATTATCCACACAAGCTATCTATAATAGTGTATAATGCGCTAAGTGACTTAGGTTAACTCTTGGTTTGTCTTTAACTTTAAGTTTAAACCTCTATCTGGCCAACCTAACTATTAGTCTTTTATTTGCGGGTACTGAGATTTGTCTCTTACTTCTCTAGTCTCTAGACCCTTCTTTTAGGTTCCTTAATATTATAATCAATGCTCCTTTAATGTGATTTATGCGTTTCTCCATAATGGGTTAGTTTTAGATAACTTTTTCGTCTAGCCATATATAAAAATCTTCCTATTTATTATTATATTATTGCCTATACCACTTTCTATATAACTGGTTTAGCGTGTATAGTCTATCTATTAGAAAGTACCTTATTATTGCTGCGTTATAACAACCTTTGGTATATCTTTCTTTAAATTTAGTTAGAATCCCTAGATCCTCTTCTTGTTTTAATTTATCTAGCCACTTTACTCTAGGCGTCCCTGCCTTAGGCCTATTAGTAACTCTTTATATAGGTGCTTTGTCCCTTATACGTCCTAGCATAGCTAATTTCTTATCTAGCTTTTACTCTTACTATGTAATAATTCTTTACCTAAACTTATCTATAGTTCTTATTTTCTACGTCTTGCAGTTAGATCCTTAAAGTCGTCTTACTTCTTAATCTCTATATTAACTTTTTAATCTTTAGGCTGAATACTACGTTTACCTAGAACTAACGTTCTTATTCGTTCCCTAAACTTATAGTTTTTAAACTTGTGTCTTGTGCTTATTTGTTTATTGCTAAACTAAGCTACTGCCCTTTCCTATCGGTTTTTATCCGTTGTAGGTTCTTAGGTATATCTTATCTTGTTTTAAGAGTCTTAAACCTTTGGCCTTTTGCCTTTACTAAGTGGTGAGCTAGCACTAGCAGTTGTCTGCTTGCTTAATCCTCTTTAGATATTGCTTCTTCTATCTTATAAAGCAATGGATTCTGTATCTAACGGTGTTATAATGTCCGTTACTAAACCGCGTTTTATAGTGGTCTTAGTCTCTGCTTCTGTTGCGTTATTAAGGTTTAAGTGCCCCTAGTTAGCCTCTCTTTCTTCCTTATTGCTGTTAATTAATAAGTACTCTAACTCCATTGTTATCGTTACTAATCTTTATCCGCACGTTGCTGTAATATCTTAATCCAGCTTATAGAGTTAATCCTATTCTTTATCTAACTCTCTGGTTTCTTTAAGTCCTTTTAACTCTGGCTCCTATAGCTAATAGCTTGCGCCGTACTTAGCGTCCTTATAAATTTAGCATGTATTATTATAACAAAACGCAAAGTGCTTAATTAAACACTCCTTGGTCCCGCACAACATCCCTATATCCGCGTTATTATACTTTAATAACCTAGTGCCCTTTACCGCGTGGTTACTCTAACCACCTCTGCAGTCTCTAGCAAAATAACCCTATTTTCCGCAATTTATGCAAGCTCCTTTTTTAAACTATTCTTCTTATTATAGAGTCTGCCTAAATGTCTTCTACTATTAAGATCCCTGGTTTAGCCTCTGCTCCTTAGTCCTATAATTACTTAATCTTTAACCTTTAGGTTTCCATAGTTTCTTACTCTATCTTTTGGATTCTTTAGTGCCGCTTAAGTCTATTAGCTTTGGCCTACCATTCTATAGTTTTTAACTCTGTGTCTATTAATACGTGCTCTGCGCCTTATACAACTATAGAACTCTATCTTACCCTTTTTTAGCTTGTTCCCTTTAATAGATCCTATTATTGATCTTTATTAATTAATCTATTAAGTCTTTTAGACTTTCCGCATCTTCTATTAGGATAATCGCGTCCTAGACTTTTACCTTAAGTCCCTGTTTATACTATACTATAAGCGCCCTATTATTCCACTTAACCTATATTGTAAGTGTCTGAAACTGTGTTATATACTTAATTGCTGAAGTGCGTTATACTAGGTTCTATAGCTTTCTCTCTACTATAGTTGTTACCTCTAGGTCTTTAAATATCTGCATTAGTCTTTCTGCAAACCCGCTCTAACTAGTAAATATAAACCGTACTTCTTAATTAGTAGTTATTATTCCGTTTGCCTGGATTTTGGTAAGGTGAAATTTAAACTACTTAAGTGCTTTTCTGGTTAAGAACAGTCCCGTATATGCTACTTAGTTCACTAGTGTAACTAGCTTTGCTCCTTCCTATATGACCTTAAAGTGCATCTGTATAAGGAACCCTTTAAGTTTTAATTTCTCCCCTAAGAATTGTTTGATTAAAGGTAACTTAACCTTAGCTGCTCTAATTCCATTAATTCTATCTTTAAGTATTTAATTGTTGTCTGTTAATTAATTAACTATTTCCTATAACTGATTTACCGTAACAAGCTGCGAATCCGTGTCCCTTATACTAGTATCTCCTCTAGACCCTAAGGTCGTTACTGCCATTAAAGCTGTTGTGACTGGTGCTTTTGGTGGCATACTGTTTGACTTATTGATACTATAACTAGGTAGTGAATGTGTAATGGAACCTTGTAGCAGGAACTACGGTGGGTTTATTATTGGGCTAGGTGTGTAGATATTTAAACGAAGTTAATAATATAATAGTATAAGATAATAACTGGTGGAGTAGTTGCCTAATAGATTAACTCTAATTGTATTCTAAGATTTACTATAAAGAAAGGAACTATCTAGGTAGGGATTGTGGTCCTTTAAATACACATCCTAACTCCTAAGAAAGTCCTTTGCTCTATCCACTCTGTCTACTCTGCTCGCTCTGTCCCAGATCTTACAGATTACATAGATTACACAGATTATATCACGTGACCTCGGTTACCATTCCTTATTACATAGTTCTACTGGATCTATCCTAGACCGTGCCCTAACCAACTAACTAGCTTCTTCCGACTTCTCTCTAAGTAGTCGTAACATTGTACTTAAAGCGTCCGTAACAGAAGAGGCTAGAAAGTATTTATCCTTTAACATATAAAGCTTGTTCTACCTTTAACTTACCTTCTACTTACCTATAACTCTTATCTTATACTATTAATTAGATAATTATACGTTCTAGTTAAACTAGCCTCTTATAATTCTAATTACTTATAATCTTTTACGGAAGGAATATATGGCTATTAATTAATAATAACGGGCTATACCTTCTTACCCCCTAAAACGACGCCCTTACTATAAGAGGCTGGTAGAGTCTCCCTAGAGAAGCGCATCCCCTTTACTTATAAAGGAGTAGACTAGGAAGCTACGGCTAGTCTATTTAACATTTTAAACCCCTTAAAAACGGTTACCGCTAGGAAGTTATTAGAGTGGTTACTATATAAGACCCTATAAAAAATAAAGGAGTTGGAGATATAATTAAGATAAGCATATTAAGACTATTAAGAATAATTGTAAGAATAATTAGGAGAAGTATAAATACCCTAGACACGAAGCGGGCTTAAAGGGGCAATACTATACTATAATATAATATTAGAAAAACCTAAATTCTATATAAAGGAACCTAATAGGTATAATAATAATAGTCTCTAGAACTACAATTATTTTATCTGTTAATATAAAACTAAGTTTCGGCTAGATCTAAAATGTTACTCTAATAAGTATAATTAGACACTAATTGCTTTTACCTTCCTATATAGCATTGTTAAGGGTTTATAGGCATACTATAAGGAGGAACTTACTATACCCCTTAAATTTAGTAAACTTAAGTTCTAGTTAGTTAATTAGGTCTAAGACCCTATTAATTAAGGGATAGATTATAACTAGCAATACTATAATACTAAACAGCGAGAAGGCTAGAGTATAGTCTAGTTTATAAACTACTTAGAAGAGCTAGAAGATAATATACCATGCTTAGAGCTATAGGGTAACGCTATATAACTTTATTAGCTACTTACTAAGTTATAACCTAAGATTTAACAGGCTATATAGAAGAAGGGCGAAATTCCTACCTTTTAAAAAAAGCTTATCTCTAAAGCTATTTAGATTAAAAATGCTAAAAGAGACTATCTAGATAAGTAAAAGAAATAAGACGCCAATAATAAAGAGTGTAAAACTAGAACTAGCTTTAATAATAGGGGTAAATTCCTACCTAACTGCTCTATAAAAGGATAATATACGTAGGCTTTATAACCCTAGAGTAATGCTAGTTAGCCCTAGAATAATAATAGGTAAAAACCTAATCTAAATAAGTAGAACTAAGAGATACATGTTTATTATAACTACGGTAAAAAGGGCTATATAAAGTTCTTCTACTAGTAGAAGAAGTAAGAAGATGCTTAATTAAAAAAAAGAGAGAGCCTAGTAGATCTTTACTCCCTTATACTAGGCTAGTAAGAGAAGGAGGGAGTAAGCTGCCGTATAGTTATTCCAATCTCTATTTAAGTTAATAATAAATAGGTAATATAAGACTACCTTATAGATAGCGGCGTAACTATAGGGTTTATTTCCTAATTACTAGTAAAAGAGTTAGATTTAGACCTTAGTGGCTCGCAGATATGCACTATTTAAAATATTAAAGACCACTAGATTCCGTACTATAGGGAATAAACTTTTTTTATAGCCAGCTAGGACTATAATAGTCTATAGAATACGTAGGAGATACGCTTCTACGCCATAGAAATTAAGGGGTATAACCTTATTTTAGGATACCTATAGCTTTAATAAGTTAATCTAAGTATTAATTAGCCTTTAGCTTTATATTAATACCAGAAGTCTTAACTATATATTATAGTTAAAAGATTAAAACACTTTCTTAAACCATATATAAGAAGAAGGGTGGGCATATACCATATATACTACTCTTAACACCAAGAATAGGGATAGAGGGTATTTATTTTTGGACGTCTAGCTATATGCAGTTAAGAAACTAGAGATTCTATAGGAATGTATAGACTTAGAGAATATTTCTAATAAAGAGGCTATATAAATCTTACCTAATTCTATATTAGTTAAGCATAAGATAGATATAGAGGATAAGCAACCTCTTTTTAGACTACTGTATAACCTATTAGAAAATAAGCTAGCGGTATTATATTAATATATAGTAGACAATCTTTAAAAAGGATAGATTTAGCCTTTTATAAGCCCAGCAGGGGCACTAATTATATTTATATCTAAGAAGGATGGGACCCTATATCTCTATATTAACTATTAGGTGCTTAATAGGATTACTATAAAAAATTACTACTTACTACTCTTAATAGGGGAGCTTATTAATAGACTATTAGGCGTAAAGATATTTATATAATTAGATCTAAAAGATATATACTATTAAATCCGGATTAAAACTGGTAATAAGTGGAAAACGGCGTTCTAAATATAGTACTGCCACTTTAAGTACCTAGTAATACCATTTAGGCTTACTAATATACCGGCGATATTTCAGATCTATATTAATAAGGTATTATTAGGCCTCTTAGACGTAATATATATAGTCTACCTTAATAATATTATAGTCTACTCTAATAACTATAAAGTATATATATACTACGTATAACGGAACCTTATAGCAGGAACTACAGTGGGTCCTATTATTGGGCTGGGTATATAGGTAAGAACAAATTAACAACATAATAACAACTGGTGGAGTAGTTGCCTAACAGATTAACTCCAATTATATTCTAAGATTCACTATAAAGAGAGAACTATCTAGGTAGGGACTGTGGTCCTTTAAATACACAACCATACTCCTAAGAAATCCCTTCGCTCCGTAAGGTACGTGCGCTCTATACGCTCTATACAGATCATATAGATTATACAGATCATATAGATCACATTATGTAACCTTAGCTACCATTCCTTATTACATAGTTCCACTAGATCCATTCTGGACCGTGCCTATATTAACTAACTAGCTTCCACCAACTTTTCTCCAAGTAGTCATAACATTGTACTTAAACTGTCCGTAACACTATCTCCCTCCTCTTTATCTTCGTCCTTAAAGATTCCTAATATCTCCAAGTCGTCTACTAGAGGTGTAATGTCCGTTTAATTAATTTGGTTAATATCCTTACTTATTATACCTAAAGCCTCTTCTTCTTCTTCAACCCTTTATTATGCGCGTACGGTTTCCTCCATACTATCACTAGGTGAGATAATGCTGTCTTTGTATTCTTATTATACAAAAGAGGGGTTAGTCTATATTGCGCTAGCGAGTTCTTCTACCTAACAACTATCCTCTTGTTTAGAGTGCACTAAAGCAAACATTTAATTGTCCTGCGATGTTCGCTCTATCTCTAACGCTAAGTATGCGCGCCCTATAACTCTTAACAGTCTTTAAGTTCCCTAAGTAATTTGTTATAGGGTCTCATGTTTAATCTACCGCTACGAAACTTGATAATAAGCTTTTGGCCTCCCTTGCTAAGCTTTAGCGTACTTATACTACTTATAAGGCGTACTTGTCTGCCTCTATGCGTCTTCTTTGTCTTAAGAAGGTATATAAAAAGGTCCGTTCCAAGGAGTGGAAACTTGTTTAATAAGGTTTGCAGGAACTTAGTAACAAAAAATTGGTCTCTCTTCTAACTAAAAGGGAAACAACTCCGAGTAGCTTAGTAGGTGCTCCTCTTAGGTCCCCCTTAGGTAACTTGTTTTTTTATAATCCTTTCTTATTAATGCTGCCTGACCCTTTTTCTTCTAATACTTCTATACCTTTCCCATAGCATTCTCTAGGTTGCTTAGTGGTTCCTAGGTAGTCTTATTATAGCCTATTCACTTTACTTTATACTACGTTTCGTTATCTACGTCCTTGTAACTAGTAATCTTTAAAACTTACTATTTATCTTCTTCTTGTCCTCTATATATGTCTGCCTTATAAACTAGTGGCTTAATATCTCCGTGTGCTAGTTCTAGCATTGTAATATATTATATAGGGTAGATCTTTATTTTAGCTAGTAGGTTTAACTTATACGTAACCAATAAAATCTTTTACTTAATTTTGAAAGGTCCTAGTCTAACATAGTCTAACTTCTTGCTTAGTTGTTAACTCTTAAAATTTTTATATAGTAGCTACACTTTATCTCCCTCCTTAAGATCTGGTCCCTTAGATCTCTTAGCATTATAGTACCTTTTTATCCTTTGCTGTACTAGCTTGGCTGTTTCCGTAAGGTCTGTATAAAGATTTATTAACGTCTCCATTCTTTATTTAGCTATGCTACTTATCTTTTTTACTTAATATGGCGATAACAATATTCTTAGTTTATATCCATAATTCGCCTTAAATGGTAATATCCCCATTCCTTTTTATAGTGTTGCATTATATGCAAACTATATAACTGGTAATAACAATACCTAATTATTCTGTACGTAATTAATATAATGCCTTAGATACTGTTCTAGTGTCTAGTTTAGTCTTTCCGTTTATCCGTCCGTCTGCGGATAATACGCTATAGATATTACTGCGTAAACCCCTTATTCTGCCAGAAACACTTCCTAAAATACTGCTATAAATCTTGGATCTCTATCTAATATAATCTTATCTAATGCTCCGTGTCTTGCGAATACTTCCTTTATATAGATTTTAGCAATATCTTCTACTAATATCTCTTTAGTGCATGCTATAAAGTATCCCCACTTTATTAGCTTATCTACTATTACTAAAATTATGTTATAATTTTATCCTGTAATAGGATCTCTTAACTTTAGTAACTTAATAATAAAGTCCTATAATATAACTTCCTATGGTTTTCCTGGTATCTTAACAGGTTATAGCCCTCCGTACGGCTTATGCCTTATTAGTTTATTCCTTTAGCAATCTAAATATTCCTTTATAACTTGTCTTACTAGCCCCCAGATTCCTTAAATAATATACTCCTCTTAAAGCCTTAACACTAGTTCTATAGACCCGTTATGTTCTTATATTATTCCCTTATAGAATTCCTTAACAAATTCTTCTGTAATAGACTTAGGTATATACGTTGCCTCTCTATTTTTATATTGCTCTAAGTCTGGATTCTCTGCCTATGCTTTTTAGATCTTCTATATCTAATTACTTTCTAGTAATTTATGGATCTGACTTTCCTTGGTTGCTATAATCTTTAGATAATTATACCTAATTAATCCATTTTAATTCTTTTATAACAAAGCTCCTAATAGCTTTTTATTACTTTATAGTTTAGCCTTTCTGCTTAAAGCGTCTGCTCGTGCATTATCTGTACCCTTAGTATACTAAATTTCGAAATAGTATTCTATAAGCATTTCCGCCTATCTAACCTATCTTTAGTTGAGTTCCTTTGTTGTTAGGAATCCTATAAGGTTTTTATAGTCCGTTTTAACCATAAATTGTTTCTCTGTGCCTTATAAGAATACTCTCCATTCCTTAAATGCTGTAACTATACCTAACAACTCCTTGTTGTAGATGTTATAGTTTAACTCTAGTAGTGTTATTTTCCAACTATAGTATGCTACTAGATGCTATGCGTCCTAGTGCTCTTATAGCAAATATGCTCCTAGTGCGAAGTCTAATATGTTTATTTTAACAACCGTTTCTAACTTTGGTTAATAGATCTTAAGGATTAGTTCTTAGGTAAACAACTCTTTAAGTTCCTAGAACAGCTCCTTTTATTTACTACCCTAAACCTACAGTTCCTCTTTCTTTATTAGCCTTATAAATAGCTTAATACTTTTTAACCATTGTGCTATAAACCTCCTATAGTAGTTACAAAACCCTAGGAACAACCTTAACTATATAACGTTCTCTAGTTCTTACTAACTCACTATAGCTTTAACTTTCTTTAGGTCTATGCTGATCTTTCCTAGTTTAATAATAAATCCTATAAAATTGGTTTTTTTTGTAAAGAACTTGCATTTCTTAATTGCTACTGGCATCTATTCTTTCTATAGTCTCTTTAAGACCCATTTAACGTGTTCTCTATATTCTTTTTTACTTTCTAAGTAAATAATAATGTTGTTAAGGTATACTATAATAAATTCATCTAAGTGTTCTCCTAATACACTATTAATTCGCTTCTAGAATATTACTAGTGCATTTATAAGCCTAAATTGTATAACTAATAGTTTATATAGTCCTTCCTTTAACCTAAAGGCTGCCTTTTATTTGTTGCCTTCCTTAATCCTAATCTAATGGTACACCCATCTCAGATCTATCTTTGTAAAGATCTTTATGTTACCTATTCTGTCTTAGATTTCGCTAATTAAGGGTAAAAGATACCTATCCTTTTTAGTAATGCTGTTTAACTATCTATAGTCTATATACATCCTAAGTTTTCCGTTTTTCTTTAGGATAAATAGTACTAGATATCCTACTAACAACTATAATGGTCTGATATATCCCTTATATAAGTTCTCCTAGACAAACTCCTTAAGCGCTACTAACTCCGTTTTAGTAAGCTTATAGATTAAAAAGAACTTTAGACTTATTCCCTTTTCTAATTCTATTTTATAGTCCTATGCTATATACTTTAACAGCTTTTCACTTTCTAGTAACTATAACTTTTTACTATACTTGTAGTATCTCTTTAGTATATAACTTAAGCCTTACTTAGTCTCTTTATATATTGCTCCAACTTGGTATTATACCAACTTGGTTTACTATCGCACTTTATACTATTAAGTATCCTTAATATTAATCTAACCTATAACCCAATTAATCTTTAGATTATACTTTTGTAACTAAGGCATTCCTAATATCGCCTCGTCCTATCCTAATAGTAGGATATTAAAAGACATTCTAACTAGTCTTCCTTTAATAGTTAACTGAATAGGTCCTATTTTAAGATTAATAACGCCTCCTCTATAGGCTATCTGATCTCTTAAAATTATTATAAGTAGATATAGGTGTTCTTTTTGTCTATATAATAACCCTATCCTTTCTACTGCTTTTAGTAATATGTGGTTCCTAGTTGCTCTACTATCTACCAATGCTTTAAACTGCTAATCTTGCTATTTAGCTCGTAAATTTAGGTGTTATCCTTGAATTTCTTTAAGGGTCTAAGGCTTTAACACTAGTTCCCTCTAGTTTTATGCGCCTTCCCTTTTTCTAACTGTTAGCTGCTAGATCCTGTCTATACTTAATCCAACCTTAGCTAATACTTAATTTGTTTCTTTTTCTCTATATACTATAGATAAGTGTTCTCTAGGCACTCCTACCACTATTATCCGTCTAGGTATTTTTCTATAAGGAATCTTTTTAGTTAAAGTATTAAGTCTTCTTAACCTTATACTTCTACTAGGTGCTATCTATATATATACTTAGCGTTTCTAAACCGCTTTTCCTCTAGTGCCTAATATATCTTTACTAGGTACTTCTGGTTCTTATCTTTTAGTGCTCTATGTATATTATATATGTTATTTACATAAGCTATCCACAATAGTGTATAATATGCTATATATTTTAGGTTAACTCTTAGTTTGTCTTTATTTTTAAGTTTAAACCTATACCTAGTTAACCTAACCACTGGTATCTCTGCTACGGGTATTAAGATTTATTACTTACTTCTCTAGTCCCTGGATCCTTCTTCTAGGTTCCTTAATATTATAATTAATACCCCTTTAATATAACTCATGCGTTTTTCCGTAATGGGTTAGTCTTAGACAACTTTTTTATCTAGCTATATATAAAAGTCTTCCTATTTATTATTATGTCGTTGCCTATACCACTTTCCATATAACTGGTTTAGTATATATGGTTTATCTATTAGAAAGTACCTTATTATTACTACATTATAACATCCTTTAGTATATCTTTCTTTAAACCTAGTTAGAATATCTAAATCCTTTTCTTGTTTTAGTTTGTCTAACTATTTTACCCTAGGTATCCCTATACTTAGCCTATTAGTAATTCTTTATACAGGTACTCTGTCCCTTATATAACCTAGCATAGCTAACCTCTTATCTAGCTTTTGCTCTTATTATATAATAATTCTTGTTTTAAACTTATTTATAGTTTCTTATTTTCTGCGTCTTATAGCTAGATCTTTATAGTCGTCTTACTTTTTAATCCTAGTATTAACTATTTAATCTTTAGGCTGAATACTGTGTTTACCTAGGATTGCTAACATTCTTATTTGTTCCCTAAACTTATAGTTCTTAAACTTGCGTCCTATACTTATTTGTTTATTATTAAACTAAATTACTACTCTTTCCCATCGGTTTTTATCCGTTATAGGTCCTTAGGTATATCTTATCTCGTTTTAAAAATCTTGAGCTTCTTATATCTCTTCTTAAGAATTTTAAGCCTGTAGCCTTTTACCTTTATTAAGTAATAAGCTAGTACTAGTAGTTATCTACTTACTTAGTTTCTTCTAAATATTACTCCTATTATCTTATAAAGCAATGGAAATTGTATCTAATAGTGTTATAATATCCGTTACTAAACCCTATTCTGTAATGGTCTTAGTTTCTACTTCTATTTTAACTTCTCTAAGGTCTATATACTTCTAGTAAGCTGCCTTTATTACCTTATTATTGGTAAATACTTTACCTATATTAAACTTATTATCTTTAATGTCCGATCTATAAGCTAGTTTATTGGTTTCTCTAAACTTAGATAATAATAGCTCCTATAGCCAATAGCTTGCGCCGTACTTAGTATTCTTATAAATTTGGCATGTGTTGTTGTAACAATACGCAAAACTATTAATTAAATATTCTTTTATTCCTTATAATGCACCATTATCCCTCTATATATATATGCCGTCTGCTGGCCTGGTTCCCTTTACTATATAGTTACTCTAACCACCTCTATAGTCTCTAGCAAAATAACCTTATTTTCCGCAATTTATACAAGCCCTATCTTTAAACTATTTTTCTTGCTATAGAGTCCGCCTAAATGTTTTCTACTACTAAGATCCCTGGTTTAGCCTCTACTTTTAGGTTCTTTAATTACTAAATCCTTAACCTCTAGGTTTCTATAGTTTCTTTTCCTACTTTTAGGTTTCTTTAGTACTGCTTAGGTCTATTAGCTCTGCGCCATTCCATGGTTTTTAACTCTATGTCTATTATTACATATTCTGCGCCTTATATAACTGTGGAACTCTATCTTACCCTTTCTTAGCTTATTCCCTTTAATAGATCCTACTATTAATCTTTATTAACTGGTCTATTAACTCTCTTAGAGTATCCGCATCTTCTATTAGGATAATTGCGTCCTAGACTTTAGCCTTAAGTCCTTATTTATACTATACTATAAGCGCCCTGTTATTCCACTTAACCTATATAGCTAGTGTTTAAAACTGTGTTGTATACTTAATTGCTAAAGTGCGTTATACTAAGTTCTAAAGCTTTTGTTCTACTGTAGTTGTGGCCTCCAGATCTCTAAATATCTATATTAGTTATTCTACGAACCCGTTCTAACTAGTAAATATATACTATACGTTCTAGTTAGTAGTTGTTATGCTATTAGCCTATATTTCCGTAAGATATGGTTTAAACCACTTAAGTGCCCTTCCTGTTAGGAACAATCCTGTATAGGCTACTTAATTTAATAATATTGCTAACTTTACTCCTTTCTGTATTATCTTAAAGTGCATCTATATAAAAAACCCCTTAAGCTTTAACTTCTCTCCTAAGAACCGTTTAATTAAAGGTAGTTTAATTTTCGCTGCTCTAATTCTATTAATGCGTTCTTTAAGTATCCTATTATTGTCTTATAAGTAATTAACCATTTCCTATAACTAACCTTATGTAACCACTTAAGAATCCGTATCTACTATACTGGTGTCTCCTGGTCCTAAGGTTGTGGCTATTATCAACGCCGTTATAACTGGTGCTTTGGGTGGCATGTTATTTAATCTTATTTAATACCGTAACCTTAGTAGTAAATATATAACAGAACCTTGTAGTAGGAACTACAGTAGGTCCTATTATTAGGCTAGGTATATAGGTAAGAATAAATCAACAACGTAATAATAACTGGTGGAGTAGTTGCCCAACAGATTAACTCCAATTGTATTCTAAGATTCACTATAAAGAGAGAACTATCTGGGTAGGGACTATGGTCCTTTAAATACACAACTATACTCCTAAGAAATCCCTTTGCTCCGTGAAGTACGTGCGCTCTATACGCTCTGTATAGATTGTACAGATTATATAGATTATATAGATTACATTATATGACCTTAGCTACTATTCCTCGTTATATAGTTCCACCGGATCTATCCTAGACCGTACCTGTATTAACTAACTAGCTTCCGCCAACTCTTCTCCAAGTAGTCGTAACATCGTACTTAAGCTGTCCGTAACACCACGTGCGAATAGTACTAGAAAAACTGCGGGAGTATAAGCTTTACATAAACCTAAAATATATATATTCTATACTACTAGCATTAATTTTTTAGGCTTTATTATTAGCGTTAATAAAGTATTAATAAAGAAATGCCAGATGGATGCTATTAGGGAATAGCCCTACCCTATAACATTTAGAGAAGTATAGGTTTTCTTAAGCACAGCGAACTTCTATTAAACATTTATTATTTACTATACGTAAGTAGTATTTCTAATTACTAATCCGCTAAAGGGATTTAAGAATAGTAAGAAAATAGGACCCTTTATATTTAGGGAAACTACTAAGTAGGCTATAGACTGGTTAAAAGATTTATTTATATTGGCGCTAATCCTAATATACTTCTACTAAGATCTATATATATACCTTAAAACGGATATATCCGGCTTCGCCCTAGGGGCAATTTTATCTTAATTAAAGGACAGAAAATGGCATCCTATGGCGTTTTAGTTAAGGAAAACAACCCCTATAAAATAGCGTTATATAATATATAACTAGAAACTACTCGCAATAGTTACAATAATAAAGTACTAGTAATATTATTATATAGAAAGCAATTATCCTATTAAAGTCCTTATAGACTATAACAACCTAAAATACCCCATAACTATAAAGGTATTAAGCAGTTAATAAGCCAAATAGGCAGAGGCACTATTATATTATAACTTTAAAATTATATACCGCCTAGAAAAGACAAATCCCGCTAATAAATTGTTAAGATATCTAGATTATAAGACTAGGACAATCTAGAATAGCATAGGGGAAATAATTTCTATATTGTAAATTTTGCTTAAAAAGAAAGAAGACTCTTTTCCTAGAACTACTAAATTTCGCAGTAGGGTAGAGGTCCTAGTAATATAGCTGCAAAGCACTATAATAATAGAGCTATAAAATATAGTTATAGACTAGGCAGATATTATAAAGTTAGCGTACCCTAAAATTAGTAAGAATTTTATGGGATATACTAGAAGTATTACAGCACCTTTAACTTAACGGCGCATTAGTTATAAGTTTCCAGATTTAAAGGGGATAGGTAAGATATCTATCTATAGCATAGCACACTATATAACGGTAGAATAATCTACTGGCACTAATAGTTTAAAACGTCTTATGCCACGCTTAGGGTCTATAATAGCGGCAGGCGAAATAGAAGTAAGTAATCTATATAAAACCTTTCTAGATCTTCTTCTTTAAGCATAATAGAGAGACGCCTTTATTACTGGAGAGAGGTGGAAAGATATAATAGAGACCAACTTAGCTAAAGTTACTAAAAAGCTATAGTAGCAAGACTAAAAGGGTCTGTTGCGCTTTAAGGGTGCTATATATACCCTAAAGGACTAAACAGTTTAAGATAAAATTTTAAAGGTCTTCTATAATAACCCTCTTAGGGGTTACTATAGTGCTAATAAGACCCCTAAGGCTATTTGAAGGAAATACTTTTAGGATAAAATATCTAAAGAAGTTAAGGACTATATATTAAGATATAATACATGCTAAAGGGTATGGATATTTAGGCATTACCTATATAGCGAGTTATTAGTGCTTCCTATTCTATAAGGACCTATATTAGAATTAATAATAGATTTTATAATAGGCTTACCCCTACTAAAATAAGAACTAGAGAGGTTACTAACGCTATTCTAGTAATTATTAATAGATATATAAAGTTTTTAGAGTACTTTGCTGTTATAATAATAATTATAGCAGTAGAACTGGCAGACCTATTTTTAGAGCGGTAGCTCTTATTTAGCACGATAAGGGGAATTGTGTCTAATAGAGGTACCATATTTAATAGCGCATTTTAGTCTTTATTCTATCTTTTATTAAAAATACGGCAAAAAATAATTACTACCTTCTACCTATAAATAGATAGGCTAATAGATCGTTTAAATACGTTATTAGAATACTACCTCCGCTATTATATTAATTATTAACAAAATGATTAGACTTTATAGTTAGCTTTAGCGCAACATATATATAATATAAGCATCTATAGTAGTATAAAAATAACCACTTATAAAGCACTGTTTAGGGTAAAAGTAAATAACCCCTATAATGTTAAGGATATTATTCCTAAAAAGGAGGTGCTAGCAACGTCTAAGAGAATTAAGCAAACAAGAATTTATAGAGAAAAACTTAAAAAGCACTTACTAGATACCTAAGCTATATGAAAAAAGTACTATAACGAAAAATATATGCCTAAAGAATTTAAAGTAGAAGACGAAGTCTTGCTATTTATAAAAAATATCTAGATAAAATATATTAAGAAGAAGCTAAACTACTAGTAACGTAGGTGATAGGGTTATAACGGTCGGCATAGTTATAACGGTGGGGCCCCACCGCCTGCCTAAATAGGCCTACCGCCTGCCTAATTAAGTATATTGCCAATTCTAAAATCAA
>Ga0307507_10000337_pt1 | contig 95356 bp, 75 predicted proteins | sample 7_EM_MG_FD_207223 | JGI IMG/M metagenome (GOLD analysis project Ga0307507, IMG submission 207223) | Populus trichocarpa ectomycorrhiza microbial communities from riparian zone in the Pacific Northwest, United States - 7_EM | ecosystem: Host-associated > Plants > Roots > Unclassified | place...
AACACACTTGCCCTTCTCGTCCATACAAATAAAAACATCCTCATTTCACCGCATCCGGCAAAGTTACCGACCGGCGGACTGAAATGTAAAGGCTATATGAACGAAGCATTTTTTGTTTTTTTTTTTAGCGGTGCTTCGGCCTTGACATTTCATCCGCCTTGCGCTTTTGGTGCCTAAGCGTTGAAAATGGGATGGTGTGTGTAATGAATCCTTAAAATTGAAACAATTCGGTTATTAATAAACACTCTTTTATACATGGCAATATCTAAGTAACAGCACATCAACCAGACTTATGTAGAAACCGGGCTTGCTGGTGTAATCAAAGTTGTCGGCACCCACTTGTCGGAAATTTTAGGCATAGGATTTATTATAGCTGTATATGGATTGCTTACGCCTTATGAAACTACACGCCGGTAAATAACAAATAAAAAACGATATGAAACCAGGTAGCCGCCGTTGCGGCTAAGGGCAGCGGTTTTTTATTCCGGGCGTTAATTGTATTCGTCGGCAGTACGTTTGCCTCAATAAATCGTCATTTAATCAGGATATCAAAAATTAGGTATAGTTGCAGGTTATATCATCTGTTCATAATTTGCTGAGCCGTTATACAGTCTAATAGAAACTTAGTAACTAAAATATCCATCTCGTTCTTTATAAGTCAGTTAATTAAATGAACAAAAAGCACCACGATGAGGGTGCTTTTTGTTTTACTTACCAATTAAACTAATCATCGTCAATTTTATCTGCCAATGAAAAAAAATCTCCTTTATCTAATTTGCGTTTTTTGTGTTGCTTCGGCATCGTGTAAAAGGAAAAACACACCTTACAAAAACGATGCTTCACATAAAGCTTCAACAATAGCCACCCCGGTAAAAAATAATAATAGTCAAATTTTAAAGGCCGATTATGAAAGGTTGACAAGCGCGATTACACACAATGCGCAAAATGTAGACAGCTTGGTAAGCGCATTTGTTAAGACAAATAACCACGCAATACTTAGGCCGCATAAGGCATCAAAAATAACGGAAGATGATTATGCGTATTCGGCTGGCTATGCCGATGTTTATACATACGTGCCCAATCATCGCATTGATGAGGCTCATTTTGGTGTGCCCGAAAAAAGGGCGACAAAGCAACGATTGTTTAATGCATCAGCAGTATTAAATATGCGAGGCAATGTAATACACATAAAAATTCCGGTATCTTATCTGGATACGGAAGGCAAATGGGAAGTAGCATCAACTTCATCTGGTGTAAATCGAATCAAGCTAAGCGGGCCAGCGGTTGGTTCGATTTTAAAGAGTAGTGAATATAACATCGTAAATATGTTTTACGAACACAAAAAGGGCGATGCAATACCCGGTATTTTTGAGGGTGGTGGCATTGAACTCCGAATATCTTCGCGCGATCAATCGGGCCATGTATCCATCACGCCAAATTTTACTGGTGAACAAATTAAGGCAATAGCTTATTTTGACCAAAATCAGAAGCTGCTTTCATCCCGCGCTAACTGCACATCCGATTATGAATACCAAGGCGTTTTTTTGTTTCGCCGCCATCCTGGTAGCAAGCGCCCTTCTATTACTTATGCATTGAGCGCTAATAATACCGGGATGCAAACAAATGATTAGAACAAGCTAATTGTAGCCAAGAAGCAAATTTTTTTTAAAAGATGGCGGAGCGATCTTTCTTTATTTTGAAACAATACCAAAAGTGATTTTATAATCCATAACAGCAGTTTTTTTCATTTTAGAGCAATTAAAGTTTTTTTTAAAAAATATTTTCATGAAGGCAGTACGTTCGCAAACTTGTATCGTCTTTCATGTATAGTTTAAGAAATTGTAAACTAAACAATATCGAATTTTAAACTTTTTTAAGATCATTATGCCCGTAACTACAAAAAGATTACAATACTTATTAATACAATATGCCGACAATGCTTGCAGCAAACAAGAATTACTCGAGTTATTGCAGGTTATAGAGCAAGGCGGGCACGATAAGGCTCTGCAAACTACAATGGACGGTATATTGGCCGACATAAAGACACATGATGCTGTTCCAACAATTGACAAGGAAAAAATATTTAATAGTATCATCAAGCCAGCCACCGTGGTGTCCTTTTATAAACGTGTTTGGTTCAAAGCGTCAGTTGCTGCTGCAATTGTTATCATGGTGACAAGCGTTATATGGTTTCAAAACAGTCAGCCAAAGCAGCAAGTTGCGTCCACCGCAAATATGTTATTTAAAAATGACGTGGCACCGGGTGGCAATAAAGCTACTTTAACATTAGCTAACGGAAAATTAATTTCGCTTACTGATGCGCAAAAAGGACAGATAGCTAAACAAGGTGCCTCAATTATTACTAAAACAACCGATGGACAAATCGTTTATAACGCTTCTTCAGTTTTACAAAATAACGATAACGGGGACATGAACCTGATTGAAACCCCTAAAGGTGGTAAATGGGACGTTACCTTATCTGACGGCACCAAGGTTTGGCTAAATGCATCGTCATCCATTAAATATCCATCTGCATTTATTGGCAAGGAACGTAGGGTTGAAATAACCGGAGAAGCCTATTTTGAGGTAGCCCATAATGCTGCTAAACCTTTCAGAGTAGTAACGAAAGGGCAAATAGTTGAGGTACTGGGAACTCATTTTAATATTAATGCCTACGATGACGAAGATGCTGTAAAAACTACTTTATTGCAAGGTAAGGTAAGAATATCGAAAGGTTTAAAAACTGCTATATTAATACCAGGTCAGCAGTCGGCTACACAGTTTTCAGATAATTCGATAGTGGTTAAAGAAGCTGATACAGAACTAGCTGTCGCCTGGCATAATGGCTATTTTCAGTTTGAGCGGGCGGACATCAATAATGTGATGAAACAACTTGCCAGGTGGTATGATGTTGACGTGAAATTTGAAGGGAAAGTTACCCGAGATAAATTTGGAGGAAGCATGCCTCGCGATGCTTCTTTAAGCCAGGTTTTACGTACGCTGGAGCAAAGTATGGTGCATTTTAAAATTGAAGGCAAAACGGTAACCGTTATGGAATAAAAAATCCAACTGTATGATATAAATCCAAAAAGATGGCTGAAGTAGCCATCCCAAAAAAATCAGATGATAGCATGGCGATTATGATCTGCATACGTAAAATATGCAGCGAAGAGAGGTTTTGCCTGTTTTTTTCGCAAAGAATGGACACTTAATTAACTTAACTATAGATATATGACTCAAAAATTTACTTTCTACGATCCGTATTTTAAACGGGACTTAACGTTTAATAAATCGCCGATAAAAAAGTTATCGCTTTGTTTATTCTTTACGTTGTTTTCGACTTTCTTATTCAAGGCCCAAGCTCAAACAGTATCTTTATCGGTTAAAAGCACCCCTTTAGAAACCGTTTTTAAATCGATAACCAAACAAACCGGCTTTGTATTTTTTTACAATTATCGTTTACTTGAGAAAAGTAACCCGGTAAGTATCGACCTTAATAAGGTTAGCCTAAAGCAAGCGCTTGATGTCTGCTTTGAAAATCAACCATTTTCCTACTCCATTCGTGGTAAGCAAATTACGGTAGTTGAAAAAGCTACAACAAAGACAGATGTAGGTACCCCTGTTCTGCTGATAAGAGGCACGGTTCGTGACTCAACCGGTAATCCAGTACCCGGAATTGCAGTTACGATGCGAGGTCTAAAGACAGGCGTTACTACAGATAAGGATGGTGCATTTAAAATATCAGTTCCGACCGGGAGTACGCTGCAGTTTTCATCAGTAAATTATAATGCTAAAGAAGTTTTCATTGATGGTAAAAGTAATGATTTTGCGATAACGCTGCTCCGAAAAATCATCCAATTACGTGATGTACAGGTAATCTCTACAGGTTACCAGGATTTGAGGATGTCAAATATTGCAGGCGCTGTAAGTTCAATAAAAGCCAGTGCCTTATATTTTGACGGAACAAATACACTAGAACAAGCATTACAGGGCAAATTGCCGGGTGTTGTGGTTACCAATCAAAGCGGCCAGGTTGGGACCAGGCAGAAAGTAAGGGTGCGTGGCACATCAACCCTGCTCGGCTCGCAGGAACCAATCTGGGTAGTTGATGGCGTGATTCAGGAAGACCCCTTGCCTTTTAAAGCGACCGTATTAAGCACCACTTTTGGTAATACCGGTAATGCCACAAAAGATAATTTTGATTATATCAGAGATTATGTTGGATCATCCATTGGCTGGCTTAACCCCAATGATATTGACGATATTACCGTACTTAAAGATGCCTCGGCAACGGCCATATATGGTGTAAGGGCAGCAAATGGTGTTATTGTTATTACTACCAAAAAAGGACAAGCTGGCCCGCCGGTTATTAGCTACGGCATTACCGTTAATACTTCCGAAAAAGTTAATTATGATAGGTTAAACCTCATGAACTCGCAGGAGCGTATAGGCGTTTCTGAGGAAATATTTAACAGAGGTTTGGTCGGGACATCCGTTAACACAAATATTGGTTATGCCGGTGCTTTAAACGATTATTTATTTGGCCGTACAAGCTACAACCAATTTAATACCCAGGTAAAATATCTCGAAACCCTGAACGCCGATTGGTTTAAAGTACTTTTCCGCACACCGGTAAGCCTTAACCACAATATTAGCATATCCGGTGGAAATGCTAGCACCAGGTATTATGGTTCTTTTGGTTATAATTCAACCAATGGTACCGCTATAGGTAACCAGCTTAATGGTTATACGGGCAGTTTCAGTATCTCATCTCAGGTAAACAGCAAGCTAAATATCTCAGCAAAATTGTCGGCGTCGAGTAAAACTACTGATGGCTTTTACCTTACCGACCCTTATAGTTACGCATCAAAAACAAGCAGAGTTATACCTGCTTACGATCAATCTGGTAACTTATTTTATTATGCCAACAGTGTAGGCAGACAGTACAATATAATTAACGAGCTTAATAATTCAGGCTCATCAAACAAACAGCAAACATTCAATACGAATGTTTTGGTAAAGTATGATATTATTAAGGGTCTTACTTTGCAATCATTATATAGCTTAAGCAATGCCTCAACTTCGGGTAACACCTATGCAACAGAAAAAGCAAGCTATATCGCAAATATTCGTGGTTATGATTACGGTACAGTTAAACCCACTGATGCGGCTTATTTAAACAGCAAGCTTCCGATAGGCGGAGAGTATAATGCCGATGACAATCAAAATTTATCATGGAACTGGCGGAATAGCTTGTCGTATTCAAAAACAATTCATAACAAGCATGTTTTTACGGCATTAATAGGACAGGAGTTTAACAGTTCGCATTATACCGGATTTTCGTCAACAACGTATGGTTATTTGAGAGACCGGGGGTTAGCATTTGCTATAGTGCCTGCTACAATCGGGGCAACCAGTACAAAATTTGCCAATACTTTGGTTGATGCTCAAATCCATAACAAAACAGATAGAACCGCAAACAACGTTGGCATATACGCAACCTTAAATTACTCATATGATAATCGTTATGTACTGAATTTTAGTGTCAGGAACGATCGTTCTAACAGGTTTGGACAGTATACTGAAGAAAAATTCAACCCGGTATTGGCCGGAGGCTTAAGATGGAACATTGCAAATGAAAAATGGTTTGAAAAAACCGATTGGCTATCTGGCTTAAGTATGAGAGCCAGCTGGGGATATCAACGTAATGTGGTAACCAATGTAAGCCCCGATCTGATACTGAAAATACCAACCTCGCCAGCCGTAGCGGTTACAGATCGGTTTACCGGAGATTATTTGCTTACCGTGGGTTCACTGCCCTATGCTGATTTGCGATTTGAGAAAACAACCAGTATAAATCTTGGTTTTGATATGTCATTATTCCAAAATAAGGTGCAGGTGAGTATAGACTACTATCAAAAAACAGCCCGCGACCTGGTTACTTTTTTATCGGTACCGGCAGAGTATGGTGTTGCCAGTATGCCTATTAACGGCGGCTCATTAACCAACAGAGGTTATGAGATTAATACGAATTTTACCCCTATACGCACCAAAAACTTTACGTGGTCGGTTAGCGTAAATACAGCAAAAAACTTTAGCGATCTGGTTAAATCAGGCTTCCAGGTGAATGCTACATGGCGTACCGCTACTTCTGGCTTGTTTAACAAAGAAGGGTACCCCGTATCGGGCTTATGGGCGTTTGATTTTACCGGGATTAACCCGGCAAACGGTTATCCCGTTATTAATTTGGAGGTTGCTGCTAATGGTACACCCACAACTGACCCGACATCCTATATGAAATATGTTGGAAAAGCTGATCCGGATTTTACAGGTGGCATCGGAATGAATTTTAGATACAAAAAACTAACCTTAGGCTCCAGTTTTAACCTACAGGTTGGTGGGAAGAAATTTTTAGCACCAGCCTATAGTTTAACTAATGGTGTGCCATCTGAGTTTGATAACCTGTCGAGAAGTATTTTATACCGCTGGACACCTGCCAATACTACAGCTACCATACCGGGTTTACCTGATGCATCTGTTGGTAATAGTACTTTACTACCCGATGGTAAAACGTATACAAATGCTTACGAAATGTACAACTATAGCACTGCAAGGGTGGTAAACGCCTCCGAATTAAGGTGCAATAGTATAAACCTGAGCTATTCGCTACCAGAAAAAATTGTTACTGTGCTGGGGTGTAAAAATATACGGGCCGGTGTAGGTGTTACGCAGCCTTTTGCCTTTGTAAGTAAAGATTTTAATGGCGTTGATCCTGAAGTGGCTACCGGCGGCCAGCCGCGTGTAAGGTCATACTCATTAAACGTAAATGTAAGTTTCTGATTTTTAAATAGATTGACATGAAAAAAAATATTATATACATATTATTGATGCTGCTGGTTAGCTTATCACTCAGCTCGTGTAAAAAATTTTTAGCCGAATCCAGCCAGGATGAGTTAAAGCCTACTACAACCGACGATCTGGCATCGGTACTGTACAGCGATGCGTACCCATATATTCAGATTACAGATACTTATACTGATTTGCTTACTGATGATATACAAAGCAATGGTGTGCAGCAGTTAAATGGAGCCCCAAACCCTGCTTATTTATCGTTTTCTAACAACGGGACTCCAATATTTACCTGGAGCCCCTATATGTTTGATAATACGTCAGGAACTGCTGGCTCCAATGTGTCAGATTTATTGGGTGTAAATTCATGGACTATATATTATGGCAAAATTAAGGGTTGCAATGTGGTATTGGATTATATCAATTCAGTATCAGGCACTGCCCAGACTAAAAATGCGATAATTGGACAGGCTTTATTTTTGAGGGCTTTTTACTATCTCAAACTGGTTACTTTATATGGGCAACCATACAGCGGTGTTGGTATTGATCCTACAAAAAGCCTTGGTGTACCATTAATTTTAACCTCAAAAGTTAGCGATACTTACCCCGCCAGAAATACATTGGCCGAGGTTTATAAACAAATAGAAACTGATTTGTTAACCGCTGCCGATTTGTTAAAGGCGAATTATGCAGCACCCTCATTGTTCCGCGTTAGCCATGTCGCTGCTTATTCTTTACTATCAAGGTTATATTTGTACATGGGGCGCGATCAGGACATGGATAATGTGATATTATATGCAAATAACGCATTGGCAATTAAACCCGCACTTACACAGCTTACAAACTATTTTACATCAGCAACAGTGCTAAGTACGGCAGGTATATACGATCAGGTTTTAAGTCAGGAGATTATATGGTGCTATGGTACCAATCAGAATAGTAATGCCAATTTCTACGTATCTACCAGCAATATTCTTTCATTGGTGCCTCCATTTACCGTATCTGCATCACTATTGGGTTTGTATGATCAGGGTACAGGTACTACCGATATGGGCGATCTTCGTTACAAAACCTATTTCAGTAAATATGTTTTCGGCGGATATGTAGTGCGAACCGGAAAAATAGGATTTCAGGCCTATGGCGCTCAGGGCATTCGGGTTGCAGAATTGTACCTTAACAGGGCTGAAGCCTCCGTCAGACGTTACATAAAAACAGGGCAAGGCGGGGATATGATTCAGGCCTTAGCTGATTTGAATTATTTGCGCCAAAATAGGTACGATACCCGTAATAAGGCATATGTGCCGGTTAGTTTTACTGATCCAACGTTGCTTTACAAGTTTTTACAGGATGAGCGTCGACGAGAACTGTGTCTCGAAGAAAACTTCAGATGGTTAGACATTAAACGTTGGGGACTTGGTATTGCGCACAACTATATTGATCCCTACGGAACAGCCACAACTTACACTTTAAATGCCGGAGGTAATTCGATATACGCGCTCCCCATTCCCTATGATGTGGTAACACGTAATTATAACCTTCAACAGAATCCAAGATAAACAAACAGTTTTAACTATCCAAAACATTAAGATATGTACAAGAATCTATATATTTCGTTAAGCATATTAACTTGCATGCTTATTCTGTTTCAATCCTGCAAAAAGGAAGCCGCACTTGTAGCTACCGATCAAAGTTATGGCTATACCGTACCGCAGGGCAACCATACTTACGACAAAACCATCGCCGATTTTTATGGTAAATACGGCGTGTATCTGCTTTATAAATTTAACGGTAAAGATACCTACTGGACACCAACCGGTTGGAAAAACGCTACGGTTGATTCAACAGGCGTAGGTGCGGCAGGTTATTTGGCAACTCAGGCCGATACCACTAATGCCGATTACATCGCCAGGCAACTGGTGGTTTTAAATAAGCTTTGGTTTGGTTTTTACAGCGATAAATTTTTGAAACAGTTTTTGCCTGTAAAAATTATGCTTTGCAGCGGTATCGACTCGGTGTATTCCTCTTATTCGTTCACGCCGACATTCCATACCACCCGGGGCAACGTAGCGGTTGGTGCCTGGTATAATTATGATAATATGTGCGTAAATTATGGCAGCCCGTCTGTTACCAGCATGGTATTGACAGACTCCATCAAGTTTGCGAAAAAGGTAAACCTGCTGTTCATGCAAAGCATTATTACACGTAATTTAAGCACCCCTACCGACAATTTTACCACGGCATCCAACTACGCCGTTTCATACACCAGCCAAGCAACCGCATATGCAAACGGGATATTATCAACCTATTACAATAGCCCTACTGCATTATCCGATTGGTCGCTCTATATGCAGGCTATGGTTAGTTGTACCGAGGCCACGCTTAACAAAAGCCAGGCCAATACAACTATTTCATTGGTAGGTATTTTAAATGCAACCAAAGACCCCAATGGAAAAATAAGGCAGCGTTATAATATTGTAAGAAATTACTTTATAAATAACTATGGCGTTGATCTGCAAGCCTTAGGAAACTACGCGGGCAGGTAATTGAAAAAAAAGGAAATAAATTGATACACTTTAGTTATTCTATCAGCGATGGTTACAAATTCCCCCTCAACAAAGTCTTCAATTAAAGCCTGTATCTGCGGTACGACAAATTGGATCAGAATACCACGCCCTTCATCGGTTAAAGTGTTGCTGTGGTGGCTATCACTCAAAACATACAAATGCTATATGTGCGACCGCAAACGTTGGGTTGTGGGCAAATAATTAATTATAAAAAAGGAATTGTGAAAAGGATTTTATTATTGCTAATGATGGTTACCGGTGCTGCCAATGCGCAAACCAACGGTATCTTATTCGAAAAATCTCCATTATCCGTATCGTTACTGAAAGCGAAAAATGAGAACAAACTGGTATTTGTTGATTGCTATACAGTTTGGTGCGGCCCGTGTAAAGAGATGGCTAAAAACATATTCACCATTGATACTGTCAGTGCTTTTTTTAACAAAACTTTTGTAAATGTACAGTTGGATATGGAAAAGGGGGAGGGTAAACCTGCCGTTGTTAAATATCATATTGAGGCCTATCCTTCATTTTTATTATTGGATGGCGATGGTAACCTGGTGTATAAGTTTGTGGGCGCTATGAACGCGAAGGAATTTATGGTAAAGGCAAAGGAAGGACAAAACCCATCAAACAGGATAGTGGTGATGAATAAAATGTATGCCGATGGCAACCGCTCTAAAGATTTTTTGAGGGAGTATATCAAAGTTAAAATTGATATGATGGAAAAGTCCGAAGGCGTAAAAGTTGCGGAACAGTATTTTGACATGTTGTCGCCCCAGGAAAAATTATTGCCCGAAAACTGGTACCTGTTTAGCAATAACAGGTATGCCATGTATTTGTCTGACGTGCATAGCCGTAATTTTAATTATCTGGCAGATCACTGGCGCGAATTCGCCGCGATAGATGGTAAAGATGTTGTTGAGGAGAGAATGGGGAACCTATACAGAAAAATAGCTGAGTATTGCTTACATGGCTGGTATTTTAAAAACAGGGAGAGTGCCCATCCTTATCAACAATCCGAATTTGATAATTACCGTACCCAGATCAAAGCTACGGAACTGGACAATAAAGAAGGACTGATTGTATTGATGGATATGGCCCAGGCCGCTGGTGAGCAGGATACGATTAAGCTTGCTCATTTATTTGTTGACAAGTTTGCCATTTTAAGTAAAAAAAATCAGTCGATAGTATTCGCCTACATGTTTGCGTTTTCTAAAAAGGGTTCACAGCAAGCCCGTGTGGCTTATAATGACGCAATGGATAAAGTTATCCTGACAGCCAAAGATGAAAGAATTATACCATTAGCCAAATACTAAAAAATGCTGTTAGCACCAAGTAAAATACTTCGCGATTGTTTTTTTATTGTACTGACAATTTTATTTACAACGCCAACGCTAATGGGCCAGCAAGCCAATTATGCCGCTGCCGAAAAATATGATGTCCCTAACTTAAGAAGCAAGGTTGGAAGTGATAGGGTACTGCCTTTCTTCTTTAAGAATAGTGATCGATTTTGGTTTATTTTTGATGATGAGGCTGGCAAAAATTATTACTATGTCGATCCTGCTAAAGGAACTAAAACCCTTTTAGTTGACAGAGCTTTCATCTTTAAAAAACTGTCGGAGATCAGGAATGAGGATATTGATACAGCTGCTTTAAATGTTACCCCACCGTTTAATGCCCAGGATACCAAAAAAACTGTAGAGGTAAGCTACAAAGGCAGTAAATACGCTTATAACTTTTACGATCATAAACTTGAAGCTTTACCTAAAGAAAACGTTAACCTGGTATCGGTGCCTACTGTGATGGGAACTGTATCACCTGACAAAAAATGGGTTTTGTATGCCCGCAAATCAAACCTTTATATTAAAAAAATCGGCGATACCATTGAAACTAAATTATCTAATGATGCAGCGCCATACTATTCTTTCGATATCAACGAAGGCGATAGCCTCAATAATAAAAACGCAACATCTAATGCGGTTTGGCTGGCTAACTCCGAGTACTTTTACGTTATACGCACCGATAACCGTAAAGTAAAAACATTATCGGTAGTGCACTCACTTGCTTTTTCACGGCCAAGATTAGAAACCTACAAATATCAACTGCCTGGAGATAAGGATGTTATGCAATATGAGCTATTTGTTGGTAATACGGTAACAGGTAAATTGGTTAAAGTTAATGCGGGTAAATGGCCAGATCAGGAATTATCGGTTGTGAAGGCCGATACCCAAACCAGCGAGTTGTTTTTTTTGCGAAAGAAGCGTACACGCGACGAGGTTGAGCTTTGCACTGTAAATATGCAAACCGGAGCAGTAAGGGTAATTATTAACGAAGTAAGTAAACCTTACATTAACGATGAGCTATTCAATGTTTCTGTTGTAAATAAAGGCAAGGATATTCTTTGGTGGTCCGACCGCTCAGGTTGGGGGCATTATTACCATTATTCGGGTAGTGGCCAATTAATAAATCAGGTAACCCAAGGCAGCTGGACGGCGGGTAAAATATTGTGTATAGATACGGCAAATAAGGCCATATATTTTTATGGCTATGGCCATGAGGCTGGGCGTAACCCCTATTATGCACATGTATATAAAGTAGATTTTCAGGGTGGTAAACAAGCCCTTTTAACTCCGGAAAATGCCACGCATCAGGTTTATTTTTCATTTACAGGAAATTACTTTGTTGATAACTACTCGAGGATAAACCAAACTCCAGCCACTGTTGTAAGAAATACAAAAGGTAAGCTGATAAGGGAGATTGAACACCCCGGTTTGAAAAAACTTTTTGATTACGGTTGGCATTCGCCGGAGCCATTTACAGTTAAAGCGAAAGACGGCGTTACCAACCTGTATGGTATTATGTGGAAGCCGTTTGATTTTGACCCTTTAAAAAAATATCCCATTATTTCACAAGTATATCCGGGACCTCAAACCGAAACCGTTTGGACCGATTTTACCGTGTTTGATAAGTACAACAACGCACCCCTGGCCCAATTGGGATTTATTGTAGTTTGTATGGGGCATAGGGGTGGTTCGCCTTTGCGCGATAAAAAGTATGCCACTTATGGCTATGGCAATTTACGGGATGCCCCCTTGGAGGACGACAAGTATGGGATTGAACAACTGGCTCAGCGTTTTAGTTACATCGATATTAACCGGGTTGGCATATTCGGACATTCTGGTGGTGCCATGATGTCGACTGCTGCAATATGTACCTATCCCGATTTTTATAAAGTGGCTGTTTCTTCATCGGGCAACCACGATGATAATATTTACAACCGGGAGTGGGGCGAGGTGTTTGAGGGAATTAAAGAAATTGTTGATACAACCCAAAAAAGCGACCAAAAAGTATCCTTCAAATTTATAACTAAGGTTAACCAAACACTTGCAAAAAACCTGAAAGGGCATCTTTTATTAGTTACAGGCGAAACAGACCAAAATGTTCATCCCGGTAACACCTACAGAATGGTTGATGCATTGATAAGGGCCAATAAAGATTTTGATATGTTGGTTCTGCCCGGCCAATCGCATCACTATGAAGATGTGTATCAAACCTTCTTTGAGCATAAAAAATGGCGGTATTTCGCAAAGTATCTTATAGAAGATAACGTAGCCCGCTGATAACAAACAACACCATTAACCACAAAATAATAAGCTCTAAATGAACAAGATCATTTTATTTATTTTTCTTTCACTTGGCACCTGCGTCGCTGTCAATGCACAGCAAGAAAACACCAATCGCCCACCTGTTACAACTGGCCAGGCGGCTCCTGTAACCGCTACCGTTAAAGCCGCTCCTAAGCCCTATAAAGATGTTATAACGGCTAAAGCTAAAACATCTATTGGTTTGTTTACAGTACATAAAATTGATGACAAGGTGTATTTTGAAATTGCCGATAGTATTTTAAACAGAGATATTCTAATAGTTAGCCGACTGGCAAAAGCGGGCGCAGATATGCGCAACACGAATGCTATGACGGGCTATGCAGGCGATGTATTGAACCAAACCGTGGTGAGGTTTGAAAAAGGCCAGAATAACAAGATCTTCATGCGCGAATTGTCGTACAGCGAACGTTCAAAAGATTCTACACAGGCTATGTTTAAGGCTGTAACTAATTCAAACATCCAGCCCATTGCTATGGCCTTTGACGTAAAGGCGTATAAGAAAGATTCGCTAATCCATCAACAGGCATCGGTAATTGACATGACCGACATCATTAATGGTGACAATGATATCTTCTTTTTTGGATCGACAAAAGGAAGGTTTGGCGTTGGCGGCTACCAGCAGGATAAATCGTATATGCTCGATGTCAAAACTTTTCCAATTAACACCGAGATAAAAACAGTTAAAACGTATACTAAGGCTAGCGCGGCCGTTACAACAAGTGCAAACGGGGTAGTTACCCAAACACCGGCCAGTACCAAAGCGGTAACCGTAGAATTAAATACATCAATAGTATTACTACCCACAACGCCTATGCAAGCGCGATATGCCGACGACAGGGTTGGTTATTTCAATTTTGATTATACGGATTTTGACGCTAACCCGCAGGGAATAAAAAGAATATCGGTAATTGAACGCTGGCGGTTAGAGCCCAGGGATGCCGATATGGAAAAATACAAAAAGGGCGAACTTGTAGAACCTAAAAAGCCAATTGTTATTTATATCGATCCGGAAACGCCTGCCAAATGGGTGCCCTATTTAATACAAGGCATTAATGACTGGCAAGTTGCTTTTGAAAAGGCAGGGTTTAAAAATGCTATTATAGGTAAAGTGGCCCCTACGCCACAAGAAGACCCCACCTGGAGTTTAGATGACGCCCGAAATTCAGCAATAGTGTATAAGCCATCGGTCGTTGCTAATGCAAGTGGCCCGCATATAACCGACCCCCGTAGTGGAGAAGTGATAGAGACGCATATCAACTGGTACCATAATATTATGAAGCTTGTACACGATTGGTATTTTATTCAGGCGGCGGCGGTTGATCCGAAAGCGCGTAAAATGCAATTTGATGATGAGTTGATGGGGCAGTTGATCCGCTTTGTGTCGTCGCACGAGGTGGGCCATACTTTAGGTTTGATGCATAATTTTGGTTCGAGCTCGGCAACTCCGGTTGAAAAACTAAGAGATAAAGCCTGGGTTGAAGCCAACGGGCATACCGCATCAATTATGGACTATGCCAGGTTTAACTATGTAGCCCAGCCTGAAGATCATATGCCTGAAACGGCAATGTTCCCGAGGATTGGCGACTACGATAAATGGGCGATAGAATGGGGATACAAATTAATACCCAATGCCGGGAATGCAGATCAGGAAATACCCATACTTAACAAATGGATAATAGCAAAATCGACAAACAGGCGTTATTGGTTTGGCAGCGAGAACAGCCAGGACGATCCGCGTGCCCAAAGCGAAGACCTGGGTGATAATGCCATGAAAGCAAGTGAATACGGAATTAAAAACCTTAAACGGGTAATGGAGCATTTACCCGAATGGACTAAGCGGGACAACGAAGGTTATGAGGATTTGCAAAATATACATGAGCAGGTTTTTAGTCAGCTTAACCTATACGTTGGTCATGTGATAAAAAATATTGGTGGCCGCTATGAAGATTTGAAATCTGTAGAACAGCCAGGGCCCATTTATTCGCTCGTACCGGCAGCAACGCAACGAGAAGCAGTGGACTTTGTAAACAAGCAAGTATTTGCAACACCCCTTTGGCTGGCTGATAAAAGAATATTGGATTATACCGGCAGCTCACCCATCGAAATTATTGGCTCGTTGCAGGAAAGTGCCTTGGCACGGTTAATTAGCAGTGCCAGAGTTAGCAGGATGCTGGCTGCAGAGGCAATTGACCCAAAAGCATACAAAGCAATGGATTTTTTTAACGACATAGACAAAGGGATATGGGGCGAATTGACAACCAAACAGCCAATTAGCATATACCGCCGTAATTTACAAAGAAATTACCTAGATAGAATTTGCAGTATTGTAAAACCGCCTAGCGCCGTTTTAAAAACCACAGAGTTGAACAGTATAGCCAGGGCTGAGTTGATAAAGTTACGCGTAAAGATACATGCGGCAATACCAGGTACGCGTGATAGCGTAACACGTGATCACCTTAACTATATGTTATCGAAAATAGATACTGCATTAACTATTAAAGGATAGCAATTTTATAGTTTACACATTAAGTGAGATTTCGTTTCGGTAAACATTTATTTTGATTTTAAAGGCATATTAATTTAACATTATTTGTAAATTAATATGCCTTTGTTTATATTGCATATTAATTGATTTTACATTGATACACTGTTAATTAGCGATTGTGCGTAGGCTTCAACCACACGAAGAAAAGTTGCTGTTTAATAAAATAGCAACGGGCGATGAAATGGCATTCAGAACTATTTATGATGCTTATTTTGATCGTTTGGCGGCATACGTTTTTAAGATGTCAAAATCCGAAGAGATATCAGAAGAAGTAGTTCAAGACGTTTTTATGAAATTGTGGACCAACCGCACTGTATTAGTGAACGTTGAGATACCACAGGCTTACCTATTTTCCATAGCTCGGAATAAAACGATCGATCATCTCAGGAGGTTGGCCAAAGAAACTAATATCATCGCCATTCTTGCAGAAAATATACAATATCATACCAATAATGCAGAGCAACGTTTTGACGTGCTGGAATTACAAGCGTTAATTTCCACTGCCCTGGCCCAGTTATCGCCACAAAAACAAAAGGTATTTCATTTGAGCAGGTACGAAGACCGTAGTCATGATGAAATTGCCGAAGAGCTGAACTTATCAAAAAGCACTATTAAAAATCACCTTTCCGAAACGATGCAGTATTTGAGACGAAATTTGAAAGTCGCCCCAAACACCGAAACTTTATTGCTGCTTGTTTTGCTCGATTTAATAAAAAAGAGCTAAGCATTCTTAATGTTATAAGATTGTGACAGGTTGCCCCATCTGGGATCGAATTTTCATTAATTATCCAATCTACACAACATAAATCAAGGGCTTAATTGAGGCAAAATAGTGAAAATTGCTCCGGTATCAGGTCACGAAACAATATAGAAGACAAAGTGCTGAGATCATCACAACCGGTCTTTCTGTAAGGCTCAAAAACAACTATATTAAGTTTTGGTATCTTGCGAACAGCAAATGGTATTGCATAAAAACTAAAAAAACTTGTTAAATAAGACCTTGCACACCTAAGAGATTTGAAAAAACCAATTGAAAGTGTCGGACTAATGTTGGACTAAAATAAATCAGGCTTTCAGAAGTTACTCTAAAAGCCTTGATTATTAGGTGGAGAATATCGGAGTCGAACCGATGACCTCTTGCATGCCATGCAAGCGCTCTAGCCAGCTGAGCTAATCCCCCGTTGGGGTGGCAAATATATAATTTTAAGCATTAAAAAAGAATTTGATTTAAAAAATTAGTTGCGCGGCTGGAAACCATTATCCAATATCAATTGCATAAATTTTAAATCGAGCCAGTTATTAAACTTATAGCCTACTTGTTTAAAGGTGCCTATTTCTGCAAAACCCAATTTTTGATGCAGGCTGATGCTGGCTATATTATTGGCATCAATGCCGGCAATGATGGTATGCATCTGTTTTTGTTTAATTGCTTCAATAAGGCGTATTAAAAGTTTCCCGGCTATTCCTTGTTGCCTGTAAGCCTTGTGCACGTATACTGAATGTTCTACGGTGTACTGGTAAGCAGCCCAGGCCCTGAACGGGCCATAAGTTGCAAAGCCTGCTACTTTTCCATCTGCTTCGGCTACAAAAACGGGGATGTTATTTCGGTTTTTTTCTTCCATCCATTCCAGCCTCATGTCAATAGTGTGTGGTTCATAACTATAAACCGCTGTTGTATTTAATATAGCATCATTATAAATATCGAGAATAGCACTGGCATCTTTTATCGAAGCCTGACGAACGATCAAATCGCTACTGTTTTTGTCCATGCATTTTTAATTATGGTAAGTTATATAAACATAAGCATTGCAAATCAATCCGGCTTATTTACACCAACGTTTTCGCGGCTATATTTTGAGGGCGAACCCAAAATTTCAGCAATCAGCGTAGCCAGGTCTTTTTTGAGAAATTACAGATCCTTTCTCCGGCTGACCTTTTTTGTGGTTTCAGTAACGTGCCGGCCGATATTACCGTTGGCCCCTAAAATGATTATATTTTCATTTGATTACTTGCCTACCCGTTGCTGCAAATGCGCCGGGTAACGTGCGCCTTCTATTTTTATCTCGGCAGCGGCATCTTCTATATTTTGCAAATCATCTGTAGTAAGCACAATATCAACCGCGCCTATGTTTTCTTCCAGGCGGTGTAATTTGGTAGTACCCGGAATCGGAACAATCCATGGCTTTTGTGCAAACAACCATGCAAGCGCTATTTGGGCAGGTGTTGTATTTTTTTGTTTGGCAATATTGGTTAACAAATCTACCATCACCTGGTTCGCTTTACGTGCTTCGGGTGAAAAGCGCGGAACGATATTGCGGAAGTCGGTTTTATCAAACGCTGTATTTTCGTTAATGGCCCCGGTAAGGAAACCTTTGCCCAGGGGGCTAAAAGGCACAAAACCAATACCCAGTTCTTCAAGTATTGGCAGTATCTCCTGCTCCGGTTCGCGCCACCATAATGAATATTCGCTTTGCAGCGCAGCTACAGGCTGAACGGCATGCGCTCTGCGGATTGTAGCTGCACCGGCTTCAGAAAGGCCAAAGTGTTTTACTTTTCCTTCCTGAATCAGATCTTTTACCGTGCCGGCTACATCTTCAATCGGTACGTTTGGGTCTACCCGGTGCTGGTATAATAAGTCGATACGGTCGGTTTTTAATCGCTTAAGCGCTGCTTCAGTAACGTTCCTGATAGTTTGTGGCTGGCTGTTCATGCCCTTGGTGGTTTCGCCGCCTTCAAAGCCAAATTTGGTGGCAATAACTACCTGATCGCGAAAGGGTACAAGGGCTTCGCCAAGCAACTCCTCATTTTTGAATGGGCCATAAGCTTCGGCGGTATCAAAAAAAGTAATCCCCCGTTCAACGGCGGCATGTAAAAGCTTTATGGCATCTTGTGTATCAGTAGCCGGGCCGTAACCATAGCTTAATCCCATGCAGCCAAGTCCCATAGCCGAAACTTCGAGACCGCTGTTTCCTAATTTCCTTTTCTTCATTGTATGATGTTTTATAATTGGTTAATATGAGCAGGTACAAAGGTTAACTAAATGCCATTTATGGTGCTTTTTTGTATACCGTCCGGTATAAATGGGTTAAGCCCGCTTTTGATCCGGGCCATCTTAACTTTTTTCATTAAAACGACTTTCTCCATTTCGATTGGCACAAAGGTACAACCACAAATACCTGAGACGTTAAAGATAATCAAGCAAAAAAGTAAGATAATCAAACAATTTATACGAGGAGCAATTTAGCGTAAATCCACCCATCATTCAGATTTAATAACAGGTTACCATTAAAAAAATAAAAAAGTAGCGGTAACCAATCTAATAACGAACTTTGAGGGCGGCCACCCAAATGGGCAGGGCAGGACGTTGATCCTTTGTATGGCAAATGCGAAATATCCAAAATGAAAAATCAATCCGAAATTAAAACCCCGAAATCCGAAATCAAAAAGCACATCTTTTTCGATCTTGATCATACCATTTGGGATTTTGATAAAAATGCGGAGGAGGCTTTGCATGAACTTTATCATCTTCACCAGTTGGAGCGTATCGGCCTTACTTCTGCCGACTTGTTTATTGAAACTTATACGCGCAATAACCACCAACTTTGGGCACAATACCATACGGGGCAAATCACTAAAGATGAACTGCGTGATGCCCGTTTTAAACGAACCTTTACCGATCTTGGCCTGCACCCAGACCTTATGCCTGTTGATTTTGAGGATGCTTATGTGCAGTTGTGCCCCACAAAAACAAACCTGTTTCCGCACGCCCATGAAACGCTCGCTTACCTGCAATCAAAATATACGTTACACCTCATCTCCAACGGATTTAAAGACTCCACCCGGATAAAAATTGCAGGCAGCAACCTGGCGGGCTATTTTAAAAACATCATCATTTCTGAAGATGTAGGTGTCAACAAACCTGATAAAGCGATATTTCAGCATGCGATAGACCTTGCTGGGGCCAACAAAAAAGAAAGCGTGATGATTGGCGATAGCCTGGAAGCCGATATTTATGGCGCTTTAAGGTTTGGCATGGACGCCATTTATTTTAACCCTTTTAATACGCCAAAGCCCAACGATGTACCCGTACAGATAGGGTATTTAAAAGAGTTGGTGGGGATGTTTTAGGCTTTGGTATGCCGACAGTCAACGTAAAGCTTCAACTTTAAGCAAAATAGGACGGGGTCTGTTTACAATACTATTTTACAAGGTAGGTGTTAACTTTTGCACGTCAAAAAACACGCCGTTTAAATGGTCAAAATCTTCATCGGTGGTAATAAGTTGTAACCCAAGCAACGCAGCTAACGAAGCGATCCATAAATCATTTTTGCCCATGTTCCGATGGGTAGAGAAAGGATAATCAACAAAAGCAGGATTTCGACACTGAGAATAACTGTCGATCTCGGTGTATGTGTTGACAAAAATCTGGCTGATCTCAACAATATTAACGTTGTCTAAAAATAAATTAAGTTTATTGCGCCGGTTAATGCCCCAGTTGTTTTGTATTGCGATTGATTTGATCTCTGCTTCTGAAACCACCTAAATATAAACGGGCACATTATCTGTATTGGCCTTATAATATTATCGTAATTATTTGAACGGATTAGAGTTAAAATAATGTTGGTGTCAAGTAATAAATTCACTACTTAGAATCTTTTAGCTGTTGCACGGTTCGATCCCATTCTTGTTGGGTAAACGGCTCAGCTGCGGGGGCATTTTTTAGAGCCTTAATTAAACTTTTATTGTTTTTGCCTGATTTTTTACCGAAGGCAGTAGCCCCGCCCGCAGCAAGTATTTCTTCGGGCGAATATGCCTTATGGGTTTTGAACAACCCGTTAGGTGGCAGTGTAATTTCGGGTTTCATTAAGACCTCCGTTTTGGTATCAAACAAATTTACAGAATATTTTGTGCAAAAGCCATAAGTCGCTTAAAACATATTATCGGCTTTTTAAACGGGACTTATAGGCAAAGTGCAATTAAATCGACCTCAACGCCTTAAAAGCATCATTGCAAGCCGTTCAACCACTAACAGTAAGCCAGCTTACCTTCCGGCTACTTCATCTTCCAATTCCTGGTACCATTCAGCACCATATTTGCGGATCAGCGGGCCTTTTAAAAATTCGTGAACACGTACTTTCAACTCGTCGCCAAAGGTGCAGGCGGGGCTGCAAATGCTCCAGCGGTCGTAATTTAACACGTCAAACTCCGGGTAGGCTGTAATGCGGATGGGGTATAAATGGCAGGAGATGGGTTTTTTCCATGTAACGGCACCCTCCTCATAGGCTTTTTCGATACCACATTTGGTGATCCCGTTTTCCCAAATCACGTAAGCGCACTCCTTGTTGGTATCCACACACGGGGTGGTGTAATCGCCTTCAAAATCTTTTACGTAAGTACCAACCTTTTCAATGGTTTTGATACCCTTGGCAGTAAGATATGGCTTTACCTTTGGATATATTTCGTTTAAAATATCAAGTTCGTCGGCATTTAATGGTGCGCCCGAATCGCCTTCCAGGCAGCAGGCTCCTTTACATTTGTTTAAATTGCAAACAAAGTTTTCTTTAACTACATCTTCGTGCACCAACACGTTACCTACCTCAATCATATTTTAATTTACTTCTTTATGGGGTTTAACGGATACTTCAATCCGCTTGCCGACTGTAGCTCCATTGTTATACTGCCTAAAATAACTTCAACATGGGCCTTTACAGGTATCCTGTTGCCATCATTGGTAATCCAAAGGTACAACTTACTATCCTTACGAAAAATACGCCCGGGGATAATTGTAGGGTTAAATTTTAAACAGTTAAAGGTGCCCATATCGCATTTAATAGTTTCTGTACCCACGTAGGTGATATTCATTTTATGAAAACCATCTTCCAAAAAATATTGCAGGTCAAAGGTATCGCCTGTTTTAAGTCTGGATACATCAATTGTACGGGCAAAATAATAAGCCGATACAAAATCAAATGAATCGCCTTTGTACGAAAATTCGCCTTTATTGGCGGTTACTTTATTGTCTTTTTGATCAAAGGTAGCTTTGTCGGTATGCTTCCATTTGCCTTCGTGCCGGTCTTCGCTGTAAAAGTAAGGTAATAATGTATTTTGATCTACATAAGAATCGTAGCGGTTGCGCACCTTGTAAAATATATCAAAGGTACCGGCTGTTTTTCCTTCGGCAATCAAATGAAATGCGTTGCCGGGTAATTTTTTGTCGCTGGCTTCAACCCTGATATTGGCTTCGGCGGCGGTAAAAAAGCCATATTGCATTTTATAGCTCAGTTTTTCGCCCACTTTAAATACCGGCTCACTTACTTTTGCAAGTTCCTGTGTAAAGCCCGAAGTGTAAAACAATATAAAGAACAAGAGCCACGGGAAGATTTTTTTCATTAATGTTTGCTTTTTACTGAAGCCAATTTGTGTTTATAACCAACATGCAAATAGGACAATCGATACTATAAATGGTTTAAACCAATTTTTATTGCATGAGCCGGAAACTATTCAGGGAAATCGCTTTTGAGATTTCGGTGGCGATTTCTATGTCATCATTGCATTGAACGATATCGGATTTGATATTAAGTTGGTTATTTTTTCTCGCACAAAGACGCCAAGAAGCCAAGAAAAATAAGCAAATCTCTTTGCGTCTTTGCTTCTTACCGTCTTTGCGTGAAATAAGCTATCCTTTTTACTCTCTTTTTTATTTGAGATGTTTAAAAGCGATTGGTTAGGGGATGCAATGAAAAGCAAATAGTTAATATTAATCTTTGCGCTTATAAATTGGCACGGTTGAGCACGGCTCGCCAAACATGATGCTTTTTACTATTGGGGTTAATTTTTTTGTGAGTTCCACATAGGCCGAAACGGGTACCGCTATATCTCCGCATCCTTTTAATACAATACGCTGGCCTGCGTATTGTTCCAGGTCGGCTTTCGCTATCTCTTTTTCAAACAGCACTGTTTCCAATACCTCCGCGTTACCAAAAACAACTTCACGGGCATAAGGCGCCATACGGTTTGCCAGCAGCATGTAGGCCCAGGTTGGCACAATAGCATCAGCGCTACAGGTAATGCCTACGTTTTTGTCCTGGTATTGTGTAAAATCGTGTTCCTTTATAAAATCGCGTAAATCTTTTTCGCGCAGCATCAGGCCATGGAACAGGTTATCCTTAATGTCGTAAATAAGGCGTTCGCCTGCTGGGTAAAACGATGCGGGATCTAAGGTAACCAAGCCGCTTTGAGCTACTTTGTTTACTATGTTTTCCTGTATATCCATAAGTTTAAATTCTAAATCCTAATTACACTAAATTCTAATTTTAAACTCTAAAATGTAAGTTGAGTTTGATTTTGCCTTGTAAACCTCCGTAGCCATGCATAACTGATAGAAAAGTTCGCAGATGCTTCGTACCTACCCATGACAAGTTCTATTTTCGACGTGCCCAGGCCTGTCACCCTGAACCTGTCGAAGGGTCGCGCGGAAAGGCCTTGCCCGCTATCGTTCGACAAGCTCACTATGACAGCCCTTTTTACGATGTCATTCCTCCTTCAAAATCTCGCAAAAATTACCACTCAGAGTGACAATCTTTTATTTCTAACATCATTCGCCTCTCACGCTCAACGGGTCTCCCATGCCCTAAAAAATCTCCAGGCAAAAAAAATCCGGGAGACAGGTTTAACGCTGCTCCCGGATGTAAAATTACTTTAATTTATATTATAACAGCTTAGCCCTGTTATCTTTTACATTAGCATTATCTTTCAACGCATCCAATACCTGTCCGTCTGCACGTTGTGTTAAAGTTTGCGCTATTTGTTGTTTTTGCCTTAAGTTGTTGGTGAGTGGCGCCGGATTGGTAAACCCATCAACAATATAAACAAATACACCTTGTTGCCCATTAACCGGTTTTGAAAGCTTATTAGGCTGAGAACCGAAGATAGAACCCACAACTTTGTATTCTGCACCCTGCTGGCCAGGGATAACCGGGTTTGCAAAAACAATATTTTGAACAGGAACTGCTTTGGTACCTGCCTTTTGAGCCACCTGATCAATTGAAGATGCCCCGTTTAATGCAGCCGCAAATTTTTCGTTCAGTTGTTTTGCTTTTACTTCGTTACGTACAGCCGGTTCAATTTGCTTTTTAACTGTTTCAAGCGGTAAAATGCCCTTGGGTTTAATTTGGGTTAAACGAGGGATAATATATTGATCGCCTACCGAAAATACTTTTTCGGCAAGGTCGCCTTTTTCAGCTTTAAAGGCCCACCTTACAACTTCGCGGGCGTTATCTAAGCCTGGCAGGCCTGCAGCCGTGCCGGTAACATCATCAGCAGTAAGTTTTTTAACGCCTTCTTTTTTAGCTTCGGCGTCAAAATTATCTTTTGTTAAAGCAGCTAAAAATCCCTGAGCTTTACTGTACACTACAGTTTGTGTTTTACTGCTGGCAACAATCGGTTTATCAACAACGGCAACTTTAATAACTTTTACCGATCCTTTTTGATCCTCAACCTGGATAAGGTGAACACCAAACTGTGATGTTACCACAATAAGGCTGCCTTTACTTGCTTTAAATGCAGCGTTTGCATATTCGGGGGTTATTTGGCCCTGACCACCAGCCATTGTACCATTTACATCAAATGAAGGTATTTCGCCACCTTTAACGGCGCTGCCTTTATCGGTCGAGAAAGTGGCAACCAAATCACCGAACGGCCTGCCGCCTTCAATCAGCTTTTTAATTGAATCTGCCTTAGCCTTTGCTTTTTCGATGCCGCCTTCAATTTGAGGGTTAATCAAAATATGCCTTGTCCGCACAGAGTCAAACGTAGTTTTAACATCGCTGAGTTTGGCAATTTTATAGCTTCCGTTTGATACGTAGGGGCCGTAAACAAAACCTTTGGCAGCGTTAAACATCAAAGTATCTAATTTAGGCTCAAACGTGCCCTTCTTTTGAAAAAGAAACGGTGTCTTTGTTTCAGAATTGATCTGTACAAAAAGCGAATCGTTAGTGCTCACTTTAATACTATCAACCAGTTTGGTTACTTCGGCTTTAATAGCAGCGCTGTCCTCTTTAGAAGGAGCGCCATTAAAAGCTACATAATCAAATGATCTGGTTTCCTGCTGATTTTTAAATTCAGCTTTGTGTGTATCATAGTACGCGCTGTAATCGGCATCGGTTAAAGTAACCTTAGCATCGGGGATCGACGCGTAGTCAAGTGTAGCATATTTAAAGTTAACCAATTTGTTTTTTGCCTGGTAATCATCATTGGCTTCCAATGAGTTTACGTACAAGCCATTGGTAACAATGGCCATGTACTTGGTTTTTTGTTTGGCTTCAAATACCTGTTTCAAAAACTCTCCCCACTGGTGTTTTGCAGCGGTATCGGCTTTTGATGACGATATAAAACTTAAATACTGGTTTAGTTTGTTTTTATCAAACTGGCCGGTTTGCTGATCTGCAAACTGGGGTACGCGGGTTATCTGCTGGTCGGGGTTGTTACCCGTTACCATAGCTGTAGCTTCATCGTCACCAACAATTAAGCCTAACTTGTCAATCTCTTTATTAAGCAACAGTTCGCTTATCACCTGGTTCCAGGTAGTTTCCTGAACATAGTTCAATATCTGGGGCGAAATACTTTGCCCTGATTGTTGCTTAAACTGGCTTGTGTTTTGGTCGAGTTTTTTATTAAACCCATCTAATTGAACCTTTTCGCCGTTTACTTCGGCAAGTTCGTTGCGGTCGTCTTTAAAAAAAGACCCACCTGATCTTACTACCTCGCTCACGATGAATGCAAAAAGTGCAACCCCAATAAAGATTGCCAGGATTTTTCCCATCCGTTCGCGCAAGAAACCCATTATACCCATATACTTCTGTAATTATTATATTCTTTTAAAAGAGGGCGCAAGATACAATTTTTAGTAAAATTCTATAACACAAAATTTTCCTGAAAAAAATAACATTATTGTGTCACTTTTTCGTCTACGTGAAATATGCCGGTACTGCTTTTGAGTGTCGGGTGCAGGAAGGCGTCATCGCTTTCAAAACTATCACCGTTCATTACATTGCCGCCGTTCATAGTTACCTGTACAGGTTTGTGCGAATAAACTTTTTTTGTAGTCTGATCCCAGTAAAGCTCGTCAGATTTGTAGGTTTCGCCTTTGGCGTTGGTTGCCACTACATTTTTATGAAACTCAATAAGCTTTTTAGTATCGCGGGAAATACCTGTATCTGCAACAATATTACCCGATTCCTGCTGGGTTTGTCTATCGTAAAGTATAACTTTTACACCTTTGGGCATTACCTTATAGGGGGCCTTTGTTTGGTACTGCAACATAAGTGGGGCCAACAGGTGCAATTTTACCCTTGCCGAATCGCTCATAATAAGATCGACCCCGGTTGTTGGTTCAACCACTATCCCTACTTCGTTAGATGCAATTTCTTTAACCTTGTTCAGATCGTTCTCGCAGGATGATATAAAAAAGGCAAACAGGGGCAATAGCAGCAGGCTTGTTCCCTTAATATATTTTGCCCCGTTGTGCATGCTGTTATTAATCAAATTTATATTTGGTAAACCACCTGTCGTTTAGCGTAAAGCCTAAATGCAGGTTAACATAGTTTTCTTTAACCAGGCCATTGGCCAGTGTACCTCTTTTCCCAACCTCGGCCGAAAAATTGATTTTATAAAAACTACCGTTGTTAGGGCGTAATGGCAAGCCAAAACCGGCGGTAACAGCAACCCTTTTTATACGGGTGTTACTAACAACCATGTAAGTTTCATCGTAAATGCCACCTATGCGGTAATCAACAGTAGCCAGGTAGTTGCGTATAGTACCAATGTTTGGAGTTATCTGTGCGCCTACATTAATGGTGCGACTGTTTACCAATCTGGTGCTGCTGTTTGCCGAACCCTGGGTTTGACCGTCAATACTGTAGTTTGACCATTGACCCATCGAGTAATCGGCGCCAATTAAAAATTTACCATCATTTTGGAACGATACCCCAAACCTGTTTATTTGCGGCAGCTTCAGTTTTACCGATGCTCCTTGTTTGTTTATCACACTGTCAACCGCGATGTTGGGGTTGCCGTTGGCATCGTTGGTATAATGGCTTACAATAAAGCTCGATTGCGAGTTAAGTTTTGATCCCGCTGAAGCCGAGTAACCCAGGATAACATGTTTGGTTTCGGAAAGGTCAATGGAATATTGTAACCCGTAATCATAATTTAAACCGCCGATAGCGTTGGTTTGCTCAATTTTTGTATTTAAAAAGCCTGCAAGCCCAGGTGTTTCGGTGGTTGTATTATCTTTTAGATTACCAAATATATAGGATACGTTTCCACCTATTAACAAGTGTTTGGCTACTGTAAAGCCGTAACCGATGTATGCTTTTGATAAGCCGCCATCGCCATTATAGGTATAGTTGGTAGTATTGGTATCAACCGGCGAAGATGTACCTAAACTGCTAACCGATTTTTTGTAGTTATATCCACGTTCGCTATAGGGCAACAAGCCAAAACTAAATGCCGAATGTTTACTAACAGGAATACCAAAAGCGATGTGGCTTAGCCTGAAGTTTTTGTTGCTTTGGCTGGTTTGCCCGGTTTGGTTAAGGGTTGAAAAATTACTGTAAATACCAACATCAATAGTAGTTAAGCTGAGGGCCGCGTATGATGCCGGGTTAAGGAAATTGATGTTATTAAACAAACTTATCCTGTTGGTAGCAACGCCAATGCCGCCTGTACCAAGGCTTTGGGCTGTTGATTGTGGGCTGATATCGCCCAAACCGAACCTTGAATATGGAGAGCTGGTGGTAGACTGCGCGTTTGCTGCAAATACAATTACTGCAGAAAATAGAAGTGTTAAAAGAAACCTGGTATATTTAATCATTATGCTTTTGTATAGCTGCGTTTAATCCTTTTAAAACCAAATAAGGTTCAATTTTTATGTAGGGGGCAAAGATGCTATTTTTTAACAGCGTATCAAAAAAAATACTGTCGCCCCCACTTAGCACAATATTCAGTTGGTTATCAATGGCTTTATAGCTTTCAATAAACCCGGTTAACTCGTATTTTATGCCGTTTTGCACGCCCGAGCGTATAGCGGTTTCGGTATTATTTCCGTAGCCTGGCGTAAACCCGGCATCGGCATTTATAAGCGGTAAACCGGCGGTATAATAATTTACAGCCTTATAACGCATATTTAAACCCGGCGATATGCTGCCTCCAAAATAATTGCGGTTGGCATCAACATAGTCGTAAGTTATGCAGGTGCCGCCTGCTATTACCAGGCTATTTTGCCCTGGGTATATGTGGCTTGCCCCTATTACGGCAGCCATTCTATCAGTACCAAGTGTTTCTGGGGTTAGGTAGTGGTTTTGTATTCCACTGGTCATGGTGTTATTAAATGCAACCAGCGGTATTTTTGCCGTTAAGCCTGTTTGCCAGGGCTCCGCATTTTTTTTTACCGACGATACTATTCCCCTGTCAACTTTGTACTCACTGATCAGTTCATTTGGCCTGGTCATGGGTACATCTTCAAATTGTTCAACCGTAAGTAGCTCATCAAGTTCAAATACGGCAATCTTTGTAAATGTGTTACCAATATCGATAACCAGGCTGGTCATCAGGCCCTTACTACTGATAATATTGATTCAAAAATGGCCAGTCCGTCTTCGTTAGCCAACAACGCGTCAGCAGCTCGCTCAGGGTGAGGCATTAAGCCAAATACGTTGCGGGCAGCATTGGTGATACCGGCAATATTTTCCAATGATCCGTTAGGATTGGCATCAGCTGTAATATTACCTGCCTCATCGCAATAGCGAAACATTACCTGGTCGTTATCATTTAAGCGTTTTATCACGTCGGCACCGGCAAAAAAGTTACCCTCGCCATGTGCGATAGGAATTTTGTATGCCTGGTTCTGTTCTAACCCGACCGTAAGCAACGATTGGGTTGTTTGCGGTTTAAGATAAATGTTGCGGCAAATGAATTTACGATTTTCGTTATGCAGCAAAGCGCCATCCAGCAAACCGGCTTCGGCCAATATCTGGAAACCGTTACAAATACCCATTACGTAACCGCCTTTTGCAGCAAACTGGATAACCTCCTGCATAATTGGCGAAAAACGCGAGATAGCACCTGAACGAAGATAATCGCCAAAAGAGAAACCGCCGGGTAAAACAACAAAATCTACACCTTGTAAATCATGGTCTTTATGCCATAACCTTACAACCTGCTGACCCATTATTTTTTCTAATACATATATGATGTCTTCATCACAGTTAGAGCCGGGGAATATAACTACGCCAAATTTCATCTGATTTGTTTTTTTTGTGAGTTTTTATGGTACTACAATCGCCTGGTTGTTTGTTTAAACAGCAGCCAATAATAGTTTCACGCTACAAAACTAATATAACCGCTGAAATTTGGACGAATGTAAAAGTTAAAATTTGTTAAACTGAAAGTAGATAATGCTGATTAACAGCAATAAAAACAGGCTTTCGTAAAACCATTTTTTGGTTGCACATAAAAAATAATAGGCAAAAAATACCGCAGCGGGCGCTATGCACAACAAAAAATGGTTAAGTTGAAAGGAGGCGTTCACATAAAATGAAAAGCCGGCAATTAAAAAAATAAAAAATAAAAGCTGGAAAGACTTACGGGTTTGGACGTAGCTTTTAAAGAAATTTTGCTGTAATTTAAAAACGCAAAGCACCAATATCATAAAAACAGGTATCAGCAGCAGATAATTGTAGGAGTTGATACTGATGTGATCAGGAAATTTTTTACCCAGCGGCAACCAGATATTGTAAAAAACTGCAATTTTATCGTTTAGATAATAAAACACTGCTAAAAAGAAAAAGATGGTGGCATACCCTAAAATGCCCGATACCCACTCGCGCCAGTTGAATGGTTTAAATAATATAAGTGATATCCAAATGATCAAAAACAAATAAATAAAAGGGAAATAAATAAGTGAGCCAAGAGCTACTATCATGCCCACATCATAGGATATTGATTTGGCATTATCACCCTTGTACAAGCTAAACAGCTTAAATAGCATCCATATCAGCAAAAAGTTACAAATGAGCGGCGCGCTCAGTATCAAAAAAGGCGAAAATAACCCCGATAGCGTTACATACATCAATGCCGGCAAAAAAGAGGGCCTGCTTAATAAATTATAGTGATTTATTAAATAGTTAAGCAGCAATGCTTGTATCAGTACCAATACTGCTGCCAGAAGTATATTCAGTCCGGGCGAAAAGGCGTACTCATAAGCCACCGGTACCAGCAGGCGTGCAAAGGGCTCAACAAACACAAACTCCAGTTTACCGGGCGCCTGGATCATATAACCCAGCCGGGTAAGGAACAATACACCCACCAGCCACAAAACATTCAAAGGATTAAAAGACCGGAAAACCTGGATCATAGCGGGCGATATTTTGCGGCGGTAAAATTAGTACAAAAAGCGAAAAGAGTGGTAAGAGATTTCGGCCGGGGATGACCTGATTTAAATTTCACGCAAAGGGGCAGAGATGTCAAGTTTTTTACGATGCCATCTCAGATGTGCTCTAAGATGAACTTGGGGTCGAGTTTCAATTTATTATATAGCGCTTTAATAAAATACACATCTGGGTTACGTTTGCCGGTCAGTATCTGGGAAAGTTTAGGCCTGCCAATTCCTAATTCATCGGCCAGTTTTGCCTGCGATATTTTATTTTCATACATAAAAAGTTCAATGATACCAGACAAAGAATCGGGTTGTCTTTGGGGTTTTAAACCAAGCACTTCATCCTCGAATTTTTCACTTGCCATCGTCATAGCTGCCAACTTTTGCGTATCAGCATCGGTCAACGCTGTTTCACCTTTACTCATCAAATCGTATATCAATACCATAGTTTCATGGTAATGTTTTTCTGAAGTGATTGTATATTCCATGCCATTTTTATTTAATTTGACACTACCTTGCGTATTGCTTCACCAGCTTATCAACTATCTGCGCGGTTTCATCCGGAAAATCAACAATAATTTTTTTATCGTCATTAATCCACTTAGTTAAATGTCCGCCGAAGGAGTCATTAATTTCGGCTACTACAGGCACGCCCAGTTTTGAGGCCGAAAGGGCGTTGCATTGCTGCTCGTACTGCCCTTTCATGGGTATCATCATTACTTTCTTTTTCAGGAACAATGCCTCGGCAGGGCCTTCAAATCCTCCGCCGGTAAGCAGGCCCTCGCAACTGGCCAGGCTTTTATTAAAGGCCTCGTTATTTACCGGGAATATCTGCACGTTGCCTGCCTGCATAGGTGTTTTCTGGCGCTTTGAAAACACCTGCCATTGTACATCTTTTACCGCGCCTAAGTGTTTCAATAGTGTTTTATCATCATAGGCAGGCAGGTAAACGCTGTAATGCCCCAGGTTACTGGTTTCCATCTGGCGTATCCCGCTGCGGATAACGGGTGTATTTATAAAAGTATCGTAACGTTCAAAATGGAAGCCCACATGATAGGTGGTAGGCGAATAATTTTTTAATAGCCACTGCGCAAACGGATCTTTTTTTTCGGGCCGGGGGGTATTTGGCGATACAAAGGAACATTGATGACTTAACGATACCGAGGGTACACGCTGAAACTTACAAGCCCAGGCACTTACGGGTTCAAAATCATTAATTACCAAATCGTACTGCTTTAAGGGAAGGTGCCGCAAATCGTGCTGAAACCGGCGCAGGTTCATGATTTTCCATGTAGCCCAGTTATCAACTCCCCCGTCAGTTCCAAAAACGAAACTAACGCCATGAAACCTGTATTTTAAAGGCTGCGATAATGATACCTCGGCCTCGGTGCCGCTCACCAACAGGTCAACCTCGCCATATTGCTGTAATAAAGGTACAATTTCGCGGGCCCGGCTTATATGCCCGTTGCCGGTTCCCTGTATGGCAAACAGTATTTTCATGTATATAGAATTGGGAGCAATTTAGCAAAAGGAAATGTTTTGGTGATATTTAAATAGCTAAAGATTGATTTGGCGCAAGGACGCTGCCGAAAGGTTTAATTTCGGCACATCAATTTTGGGATTGAACGTATTTTTGGCAGTGGTTAGTTTCGTGGTGAGAGGGTACCAGTCGAGGCATTTGTAGGAGGCAATATTACGTTGTACTGTTGTTGCCTTTTTTAGATGAGGCCTGATATAAAAAATTACAGAGACAGCCAGGCTTTATCTTCTGATGTTTTGAGCCAATCTTTAGATAAAACCTGTTCACTTAAAAGGTGAATTGAAATATGATCTACTTCTTTATTTTCAAATTGGGCATAAGATATCATTGCTTTCTCCTGTAACAGGGTAGAGCCTTTGGATGGATTGATATCATTGGAAAGCCTGACTGTTTTTCTCATCCTTTATTAATGCGCCTTATAACTCGCCAAATCGTTATACATACTCCTGAACGAACTACGGATACCAAAACTCAGCATAACGGTTTTATCATTAAACTGACTATTCTTTTCACTGCGGTACAGGCCGCCCAATTCAATGCGCAGGTTATATTTAGGGTTTAGTAAATAAGCTATTTTCCCCTCCATGAAAATCATATTGGTGGTTAAGCCCTGGCCGGTGTAGTTACCAAAGTCTTTTGCGGGGGCAATATATCCTTTGTAAAGATCCTTGCCATAGTTAAGCCCGTTAACATCTAAACCATAATGTCCGTAATCAAGCTCTCCACTAAAGTCAAACCGTTTGTACGAGTAATTTAATAAGCCTACTACCTCGCGCAAATTTGCTCCCCAGGGATGTGCAAGCGATTCGCCGTTATCAGCGTAATTTATTACAGAGCTGCGTTCTGAGTAAGTGTATGGCTTAACGTTGTTGGTTTCAAGCAAATAGTTTAGGCCTTTAACGCTAAACAAGTTTGCCCCCCTGATACCAATTTGCCAGGCATATTTGTTACGGGAACTACCGTTACTGGAGAAAAAGTTTTTACCTTCAAACTCATCCAATGCAAACTGACCATAAGCAGTTATGCCATCGGTAATTTTATACCTTCCCGTAAAGCCCAGCAAAGCATTATCCGGCGATCCGTTTGATGCCTCTACCGGCCTCAGGAATATTAAAGGATTAATATAGGTAAAATCAAACCCCCGCTGGTGCCCAGCATCGTCCTTGGCGCCCCATACAACAGAGTCAAAAAAGCCTAATGCCAGCCTGTCGCTAACATTCCAGTCTAAGTAATGAAATACTCCGAATTTTTTTCGGTCGTTGTTATCAACACGGGCAGATAAAGGATCGTCCATATAAGTCCACATGGCCATATACCTAATGTCGCCCAATGTGGCCGTTACCTTAAAAAACGGGTAGGGCGATGCATAGTCAGATAAAAGTACCGACCGGTAACCATCACCTATAAAAGTTTTGTCGCGACCCAGGCTAACATTTAAATATTTACTTGGTGTGTACGATACCAGTGCCGTAATGTACGACCACCGATACTCGCTGCCATAAAGGCCGCCGTACGCCTGGCCACGTACTATGCCAACCTGGTTGGTATAGGTAGCAAGGTATTCTGGCAGCTGCGCCCGGTTTTCATAACCGGTTATGTTATAAGATAGCTGGCTGCCCAGGGTACCACCAATTTGCAGGCCCAATGAGCCAAAACTCGTATTTTTTTTGCCCGAAAAATCGCGGCTCAAATTAAAATCGGGCAGCAGGTCGGCATAAAAGGTGGCCTTATTGCTTTTTACATCTATTTGATGCTCACTAAAAAAACGGCCTTTAAAACCACCTGCGCTGTTCGTCAGTGAATCGTAGTGATGTTTCAGCAATGAGTCGTCCAAAAAAGGTTTTAAAGAACTATGCACCCGGTTTTTGGTGGAGTAAACATCTTCGTTCAGTTTTTGATAAAACTGATACGAATAAGGTTGGTATTCAGACTGGGCTTTTGCAATTCCACCTGTTAAAACAAATAATATAATAGCGGTAAATATTTTTTTCATATGTAGAATTGATAGATCAATTTTTGTTATTCAAAATAATTCAGCGTTGCAAAGCCGCCCTTTTTCAAATACTCTTCCTTTTTTACCAAATGCAAATCTGCCTGCATCATATCGGTAACCAGGGCCTGCAAATCATATTTAGGTTTCCACCCTAATTTTTCAAATGCTTTTGTGGCATCGCCAATCAGCAGGTCAACCTCTGTAGGCCTAAAATACTTTGGATCAACCTTAACAACTGTTTGGCCGAACCTTAAAAAATCAAGGTTTAAGCCAAGTTCAAAAGCCCGCTGTTCATCAATATCAATAATCACGCCGCGTTCATGCTGGTCGCGGCCGCTAAACTCAACTTCGACGCCTAACTCGTTAAAAGCCATTTTTATAAAATCGCGCACGGTGGTGGTTACACCTGTAGCTATAACAAAATCCTCGGCTTTGTCCTGTTGCAGCATCAGCCACATGGCCTCAATATAGTCCTTGGCATGCCCCCAGTCGCGTTGCGCCGATAAATTGCCCACATACAGGCAATCCTGCAAACCTAAGGCAATTTTTGAAGCCGCACGCGTAATTTTGCGGGTAACAAAGGTTTCGCCCCGGATAGGGCTTTCATGGTTAAATAAAATACCGTTGCAGGCATACATACCATAAGCTTCACGATAGTTTACTATTATCCAGTAAGCATACATTTTTGCCACCGCGTAAGGCGACCTTGGATAAAAGGGGGTGGTTTCGCTTTGAGGCACTGCCTGAACCATGCCATAAAGCTCGGATGTGGATGCCTGGTATATTTTGGTTTTTTTTGTGAGATCAAGCAGCCTCACCGCTTCTAAAATACGGAGTGTGCCTAATCCATCAGCATTGGCAGTATACTCGGGGGTATCAAAACTTACCTTAACATGGCTTTGGGCAGCCAGGTTATAAATTTCATCAGGTTGTACCTCCTGAACCAGCCTTATCAGGTTGGTAGAATCGGTAAGGTCGCCGTAATGAAGTTTAAATTTTACATTAACCTCATGCGGATCCGCGTATAAATGATCAATCCTGTCAGTGTTCAATAACGACGATCTTCTTTTTACACCATGTACTTCGTAGCCTTTTTTTAGTAAAAATTCAGCTAAGTATGCGCCATCCTGACCAGTAATGCCCGTTATTAAAGCTTTTTTCATCAATATTAAAGTGCTAATACTTCTATATTACAATATTATCCAATTTAATTGTAAAAACAGCCATGAGGCCATACATAAGTTGTTTTGATTAAAGCGATATATATAATAGTTACCCTGCGGCGTTATGAGTTTTCCCTGTACTTTATATTGGTCAACTTATTGGGCTTCAGGTACAGGTAATCGTTTTTAAAATCGAGGATCATATTAAAACGTTTTAACAAATCATTGCCCAAATAGTTTATCTCAAAACCAACCGGATTTTCAGATCCTAATATTAGCGTTGGGATATTTGTAAGGTTAAAGTTGTTCAATTTAAAGGCCGGCGATAATACTGTTCTTGTTTCATATGCTGTTCCTCGCGGGTCGTGGAGTACAACTGTGCGAATGAGTTTTAAATTGGCAGCAAATTTTTCTCTCGCGGCCCAGGTGCTATCTAAAATAATGGCTTGTTCAGATCCTATGTCCATACTGAAGTTGCCCTTATGCTTTTTGCCATTTATTACAAACGTGCCTTTAATGTACGGAAATGAACGTGCGAACTCCATTTTTGACTTAACATACCCATATAAAACCCGAGGTAACTCTGAATGGATAACCAGTAAACTGTGGTCATAATCCACCTCTACCTGTTTGCCTTCAAACACATTCCAGCCAATACGGCCATCCATTTCATGTGCCGTTATGTTGGTGGTAAGTACCTCGGGGTTGTTTAAAACCAGGTTACCCATTTGCAGTTTAAAAACCTTATTAAGGTTATTGTAATTGGGCTTGGTTTTACCTGCCAGGGCATCGGGCTGGTTTGATAATAATTTTGTTTTGTGCAATATGGCATCCCTGGTTAAATGAAAATCAAAAGAGCTGATATCAAAGTGCAGGTTTAATGTATCGGTATTGTTAATAACTGCAACTACCTTAATGGCGTTAAAATCGGTAAGGGTAAAAGGAATGGTATCGTGTGTAGCGACCTTATTTTTTATTTTATCATCGGGCAGAATGGCACTGGCAATTTGAGTGTAGCAGGAATCTTTACCGTTTAGCAGGATAATAAAATTGAACCGTGTACCCGGTTTTACTTTTACCCTGATGGAATCAATATCGGTATAAAATGTAACCCATTTGGTTTTCCGGGTCCTATCGGCAGTAAAAATATCGGGCCTGGCTGTTGGCGAAAGCGACCATACATTTTTATCAAAATAGCCACCATCGTTTATCGATACACTTTTAGATGTAGCTTTTATAATAGGCAGTTTTGATTGCGCGAGGGTTTGTTGAGTAACAAGGAGTGATAGAAAAAGGCAGATGTATTTCATGATTAGGTTGATTTGCGTTAAAACGCGACAAATCAAATATAAGTATACCCGGCGTATAACAACAAGGCTGCGGATTTAGTTGTTATGTTTTATTATGATCTTATTGATATAATGAGTTATCAAGGAAGCAATCGCTTTTAAACATCTCAAGTAAAAAAGGGAGTAAAAATGATGGCTGGTTTCACGCAAAGACGGTAAGAAGCAAAGGCGCGAAGAGATTTGCTCATTTTTCTTTGCTTCCTGGCGTTTTGCGAAAAAAATAACCGGCTTAATCAAATCCGATATCTTTCAATGCAATTATAACATAGAAAACACGACCGAAATCTTAAAAACGATTCCCTGAATGAGTTACAACATTGAATAGTAAAAGAAATTATTATGTAAATTTGTATATGGTGCAACCCTCATACTGTATATTACTAACTGCCGAGCAAGAAGGCGGATTTAGTGTTTCTGTTCCTGAGTTACGTGGTTGTTTTACCGAAGGAGAAACTATTGAAGAAGCCATTGATATGGCTAAAGAAGCAATCAGGTTATACATAGAAAGTTTCGATTCATGAGCACCGTAAAAGAACGCCGCTACATTAACGCCGCCCTTGACAGTTACCGCGAAAAACTGGACACTATTCCTGATGAACAGTTTAACGAAACACCGCCAGGAGGCGGCTGGTCATACGCCGAAGTTTACAGCCACATATTACAGGCTACCTTAGGCTCGTCAATAGCATTGGAGCGGTGTACACATGGCAGCTGTCCGCCAACTAAAGCCGGCGTAACCTGGGAAGGGCGTTTGTTATTGCTGATGGGGATGTTTCCGCCGGTAAAAGTTAAAATATCCGATGCCGTTTCTGACAAAATGGTGGCTGCTAAAATAAGCAAAGAAGACGCCAAAAACCTGATTGTCAAATGCCGCAAGCGGATGGATACCACTGCACCACTTATTGACGGGGCCCCGGCAGCAAGCCGTTATAAACATCTGCGGTTGGGCATGCTTAACGCCAGGCAATGGTTCAGGTTTATCCGCATACACCTGGAGCATCATTTAAAACAGTTGGACCGTATCAAAAATAAATTATCGCAGGATTGAAACCTTTTACATTTAACAGAGTCTTAACAGTGTGATAATGTTAGGTTTCTGATATTTGTAAAAATCATTGTGATGAATTTTGAATACACTTATTTGGTTGTTATAGCTTTACTGCTGTTGGTAGGCATCTTCTATTTCAGCCCTTATGAATTAACCGTTAATGAGGACGAAGACGACGAATAATCGTTTGTTTAGTATTTATTTAAAATTCAATAACCGGCAAAACCTGCCGCCTGTGCAATTAACCCCCTAATTTTAATGGCAAAACGTGAAGTAGATATTGTAGTAATATCCGATGTGCATCTTGGTACTTATGGATGCCACTCAAAAGAATTGCTTAAATATTTAAAAAGCATTAAGCCCAAAATACTTATCCTTAACGGCGATATTATTGATATCTGGCAGTTCAGCAAATCGTACTGGCCCGAGGCGCACATGAAAGTGGTTAGGCGCATATTAAAATTTGTTACCGAGGGTATCCCCGTATATTACCTTACCGGCAACCATGATGAGATGCTGCGTAAATTTGCCGATTTTGACCTGGGTTCATTCAAACTGCTCAACAAAGTAGTATTAAATATTGATGGCAAAAAAGCCTGGATTTTTCATGGCGATGTGTTTGATGTTACCATGCAGCACTCCAAATGGCTGGCCAAACTGGGTGCTGTAGGCTACGATACCCTGATACTTATTAACAGCATGACCAATTGGTTTTTGACCGCCTTGGGTCGTCAAAAGATGAGTTTCTCGCAAAAAGTTAAAGCCCGTTTTAAGGAGGCTGTAAAGTTTATAAACCAGTTTGAGCAAACCGCAGCCGACCTGGCTGTTGTTAAAAATTATCAATATGTAATTTGCGGGCATATTCACCATGCCGAGATCAGGCAGATAGAAAACACGGATAAAACGGGCTCGGTACTGTATCTTAACTCTGGCGATTGGGTTGAAAGCCTTTCCTCCCTCGAATATCAAAACGGCAACTGGACGATTTTTAAATACAATCCCGAAGAATTTAATACCGATGCCGACGAGGACGACAAAACCGATGCCGAAGACCTTGACGCCAAAATGGATGTTAAAAATCTGTTAAACAGGTTCAGACAGGAAACCGAGTAGTGTCGTGTCAACGATAGATTGACGGATAGTCTTTAGCCCAAAGTCTTAAGTTCTAAGCCAAAAAAGAAAAGATTCAACTTTAGATTTACGACTTAGTACTGTTGACTTAACAGTAGTATAACTCTTTTACGCAAGAAAATCACTTTTAAACCTTTTTAGTTGACATAGCGGTATGGAACGTTCAAGAATGGGTAACCCAGAGGGGTAAAGTGTTATTTTTGATAATTATTGCCACAAATAAGTATGCCCCTCTGGGGCAGGGCATACGCATGGAGGGTTTTAGGCGAAATTTTAGTATTACAGAATTCTTTTCGTTAGTCAGTATTTAAAAAGAGCTTTTACTACAATTTTGTGAACGCTACCCACTCTTCAATCAATTCCTTAAGGTGGGATAGTGGAACAGTAATCTGCTGATTAATTATTGTAATAGGAGGAGTAATCTGAACACCCTCGGAAAAGTTGGCGTTATCGGGGCTGTAATACTCTTCGAATGGGCGGTTGTTCAATGCGTTATCAAGTTCTTCCAGTAAAGATGGTCCTTCCCACCTTCCAAGTGCATATAACAAATTGGATAAAGCATGAGCCTCTGCCGACTCACCAACCTCCGTGCATAAGAAACTATCACGGTATCCATGCACGGCAAACTTTGAAAAAACTAAATTATATTGTTGCTTCCTGCTCATGAAATTTTAGCTCTATAATTCTCCCAACAAAGCCACTCTAATGTAATCAAAATTCATAGGCCTTGTTTTCTATATTAACTTTTGCGTGATAATGAGTAAGTACAGTGCCTACTTTTTACTCCTATAAATCAAGCGCCTTTGTTATGCATAGTTTACTTCTACTGCCTCGCAAACAACATCCCATCCACATTAACCGTACTTACTTTGCCCAGTTCATCAATATTAAATGTAGCGCCAATTTTACCGTACTCCTTCCGCGCGTACGGGCCAACAAAGGTATCGTAGTTCCAGCAGGTGGCTTCGGCGGTTATAAAACTGTTGATGTTGAAGGTTAGCTTATCGGCAACGGCGGTTATTACTACTGTTCCGTAAAGCGGATCGGTGTAGGTGCCGGCATAGGCTTTAATATCCAGTGTAGGATGGGTGTCCATCACCCGCTTGGTTTCATATTCTTTGGTTGCTTTTTGCCGTTTGGCGAGGATCTCCCCATAAAGCTTTAAAAATTCCTTGCTCCAGTCGCGATTACCACCTAATGCAAAATAATCAAAGGCTTTAAACATCAGGGCGTGGCGAAGTTCGGCATGGTCAAGGTTGGCCAATATGTATACGCCCACCTTTTTATCTACAATCATTCCGTTTATGGCAACCAGGCCTGTGAGGCTACCGGTATGGAAATCGACTTTTTGCCCCTGGTAGTCCTGCTGGAACCAGCCCAGCCCATAAGTTATCCAATGGGGTTTGGTGATGCGGGCTGTGGGGTAAAATTCGCCCTCGGATACAAAGGTTTGCGGCTTAAGCAGCATGGCCCAGCTTTCGGGTTTAAGCAGGCGCTGGCCACCATTATACTTAGTGCTATCCAGCATGCAACTAATCCATTTGGCCATATCCTCCACGCTCGACCATACGCCACCCGCCGGGCCAATGGCATCCGTAACATCCTTTTGGGCTACCACAATGCTGCTATCAACCTTAATATGTGCCGATGATTGGTTGAGTATCGCTTTACTTTTGCTGAAGGCAGGCACCGAACGCATCATTTTTAGCGGCGTAAAAATCCTTTTCTGCACAAAATCTTCCCAGGGCATGCCGCTGGCCTTTTCAATAACTTTACCGGCTGTTACATAAAATATGTTCTGGTACACAAAGCCGGCCCTGAAGCCGTATTCAGGTTTTACCAGCCGCAAACGGCGAAGCATATCATCAGCCGGAATGTTCATGAAGGCCCATAAATAATCTGTATTGCCCACACCGCTATCATGCAAAAACAAGTCGCGTACGGTTAATTCGCGGGTTACGTAAGGGTCATATAGCTGAAAACCGGGCAGGTAGTCGGTTACCTTATCATCCCAGTGTAGTTTACCTTCGTCAACCAGCATGGCGGCGCAGGCGGCTGTCATGGCCTTGGTTGTTGATGCAATAGCGAAAATAGTTTGTGCATCAACCTTATCAGGTTTGCCCAGTTCACGTACGCCATAGCCTTTGGCAAATATCACCTTGCTATCTTTAACCACCGCTATGGCCAGGCCCGGCACATGCCAGTCGGCAACGGCCTGCTGCACGTAGTTGTCAAACTCCTGGATGTTTGGGCTGGTTTGCGCAAGTGCCAGGGCGGGGGCAAGGCATATAAATAGCAGGGATTTTAAAAATTTCATGATTTTGGGGCAAAGGGTTTTTGCAGACAATATAGCGATAAAACATAATTCTGCTCGTGCCCCGTCATCTAAATAAAAAGTACAAAAAACACCCCTTGCCAAAGCGCAAAGAGTATCTGATATAATTGGGTTAAAACGCATTAATGTTAGTAAGCGGACGAAAGGTCTTCTCCGTCTATGTAAGTTACCTGTTCACCGTGTTTTGCAGGCTTTGTAACGTCTGTATCAAAATCACTTTTACGGCCAAGCAGGGTAAAATTTTCGGCAACTACTTCGGTAGTATATTTTTTAATCCCGTCTTTATCCTCAAATGAACGGGTGCGCAGTTTTCCTTCTATGTAAACCAGTTTGCCTTTTTGTAAAAATTTGGCGGCCATATCTGCAAGGCCGCGCCACATCACAACATTATGCCATTCGGTTTGTTCCACCTTGCGGCCATCTTTGTTAAAAGTTTCAGAAGTGGCTAACGGAAAGCTTGTTACAGATACACCTCCATCTAAAGTACGCAATTCGGGGTCCTTGCCTAAATGGCCAACAAGGATAACTTTATTAATTCCAGACATATCATAAAATAACGAAAAATTCTTTTATAAATTAAAAATATTTTTTAGTAATATAAAAATAATCCTCGGGAGCGCTAATTCGTGTAGGTTTTCGACCGGAATATAGGCCCAGTTTTCGTTTAGTATAAATGGGGAATTATCGGTTTTAATCATCCGCACAAATAACCGCTGGTGGGTAAGTATGTGTTTTATTACGGGTGTATCTTCTATAATGTTCAGTTTATCGCCAAAAATACCGGTCACTTCGGGGAGTTTTGCCAGTTCGTGTGCGGGTAATAGGGATGAGGTTTCAACCATAGGTAAATCGTACATGTTGGCCCAGATGTCTTTATCGCCCCTTTTATTCATTAAAACGGCGTTGCCATCAACAACTAAAAAGTAATTAAAAAAGCGTTCACGTACTTTTACAGTTTTAAATTTTACCGGCAAAGCAGTAGTTGCATTGTTTAAAAAAGCAGCGCAGCCTATATGTACAGGGCAAACGCCGCAAGCCGGATTTTTAGGTTTACAAAGCATCGCCCCAAACTCCATCATGGTCTGGTTATGCAATGCCGGGTTTTGCTCATTAAGCAAATCTGTTGCAAGCGACTGGAAAATCTTTTTACCGCCGGTGGAATTAATGGCGTCATAAATACCAAAATATCGTGCAAGCACCCGGTACACGTTACCATCAACAACGGCCCTTGCCTCGTTTGACGAGAAGGACGAAATGGCGGCCGCTGTATACTCGCCGATGCCTTTTAGTTTAATCAATTCGTTATAAGTTTTGGGGAACACGCCATTGTACATTTGCTGCACCAGCCGGGCGGTTTTAAGCATATTACGGCCACGGGAGTAATAGCCAAGCCCCTGCCATAGTTTAAGCACTTCATCTTCATGGGCGGCCGCGAAATCGGTCACTGTGGGATACTTTTCAACAAAGCGGTTAAAGTATGGCAGCCCCTGCTCAACCCGGGTTTGCTGTAAAATAATTTCCGACAGCCATATGGTATAAGCATCGGTAGTATTACGCCATGGCAGATCGCGCTTGTTTGCAAGGTACCATTGTACCAGTTGGTCGGTAAAGTTCATTGGGGTAAAGGTAATTAGGTTAAAGGTAAAAGGCGAAATTGAGGTTAAAGGATAAAGGCGAAAGGTAAAAGGTAGCTGCGGTTGAGGGGTAATTAGGTTAAAGGTAAAAGGCGAAAGGTAAAAGGTAGCTGGGGTTGAGGGTAATTAGGTGAAAGGTAAAAGGTTATTTGAGGATGAAGGCGAAAGACCTTTCACCTTTTACCTTTCGCCTTTTCCCCCCTGATTGTCTATACTTTGTAACGAAAATGTACGTTTTAGGTACTGGGTAAAAAAAAACTGTTAAATATTTCGCACTTAAATATTAAAGCGATACTTTTGCAACCCCAAAACAGTTAAGTATTTATATAATTAAATAAGAAAAATTAGACATGACTAAGGCAGAAATTATAACTGAAATCTCATCTAAGACAGGTATCGAGAAAGTAGACGTGCAGGAAACTGTTGAGGCGTTTTTTAAAGTTGTTAAAAGCTCAATGGTAGGTGGCGAGAATGTTTACGTCAGAGGATTCGGTAGTTTTGTAGTAAAGAAAAGAGCTAAAAAGACAGCACGTAACATTTCAAAAAACACTGCCATCATTATTCCCGAGCATTTTGTGCCAAGCTTTAAACCAGCAAAAACTTTTGTTGAAAAAGTAAAAACAGGCAACAAAACCAGCAAATAATTTAAAATATGTATAAGAAACAAATAGCCGTTAGTGTAGCAATAGTTGCTGTAATGGGCTATTTGTACTATTTACCTGTTAAAGGTTTAATAAAACCTAAAGAGGCCAAAAGCGATAAAACAACGGTACTTAACAGCCGCAAGGCTGCCACAACAGTAACGGTTGATATGGTATCTGAGCCGGCCAAAGCAGCAATTGGGGCAGCGTTGGCAGCAAAGATAAATGACCTTGAAGGGCAATTGAAAACTGCATCGGGCGCTGATGCCGAAAAGTTGCAACAGCAGCTGGCCAAACAGTGGGACGATGATAACCAACCCGCACCCGCTGCGTTTTACTACCAGGCCCTGGCCCGGAAAAATAACAAAGCCGGCGATTGGTTAAATGCAGGTGGCCGTTTTAACGATGCATACAAACTTACCCAGGATACTTTATTGCAGCCGGCTTTTGTAAGCAATGCTGCCGAGGCTTTTCAAAATGCCTTAAAGTTACAACCTGAAAGCCTTGCAGGCAAAACAGGGTTAGGCGTGGCGTACGTAAATGGCGCGGGCGCACCTATGCAGGGGATAGCCTTGCTGCTTGAAGTAGTAAAAAAGGACCCGAACAACTGGAGTGCAAACCTCAATTTAGGAATGTTCGCCATGAAATCGGGCCAGTTTGAAAAAGCAGTTGCAAGGTTTAAAACATTACTTGCCCAAAAAGCAGAGCTTGAGCCGGAGTTTTACCTGGCCGAAAGCTATAAGCAGCTGGGCATGAAAAAGGAAGCCATTGAGGCTTACCAAAAGTGCAAAAACATGGTGCCAGATCAAGCATTTGTGCAGCGTATTGATGACGATATAAACGAATTAAAGAAGTAATCAACATTTAAAAATTATTATTATGCCCAGCGGTAAAAAACGTAAAAGACACAAAATGGCTACCCACAAACGTAAAAAACGTTTGAGAAAAAACAGACATAAAAAGAAATAGGCTGCGATAACCAAAGCAGATTTTACCCGCCTTTACTAAAGGTGGGTACTTTTTATTATGAGTGTTTTTTACCCTCTTATTTACATACGGTATTTACCGTTTTAAGAAATGGAGTAGCAGTTGATAAAAGAATTAATTATCGATTCATCCCCCAATGGGGCTACCATTGCATTATTACAGGACAAACAACTTGTAGAGCTTCATAAAGAGCAAATCAGCAACAATTATACTGTTGGTGATATTTATCTTGGGCGTATCAAAAAGATAATGCCCAGCTTAAATGCTGCTTTTGTGGATGTAGGCTACGAGAAGGATGCCTTCTTGCATTATCTTGATTTGGGGCCGCAGGTGCAAAGCCTGCTTAAGCTAACCAAGCAAGTACGTAGCGGGGGATATCAGTCAAAGCTGTTGGACGGCTTTAAGCTGGAAGCCGATATCAATAAGGGCGGAAAAATTTCTGACCTGTTGACAAAAGGCCAGCTCATTCCGGTTCAAATAGCCAAAGAACCTATATCAACCAAAGGGCCGCGCTTAAGTTCTGATCTTTCTATTGCAGGGCGATATGTAGTACTGGTTCCGTTTTCGGAAGCCATCTCTATCTCCAAAAAAATAAAAAGTAATACAGAGCGTAACCGCCTGCGCAAGGTTGTTGAAAGTATTAAGCCAAAACATTTTGGCGTAATCATCCGTACGGTATCTGAAAGCAAAGGCGTTGAGGAATTACAGAAAGACTTGCTTGATCTGATATCAAAGTGGGAAGCATTTATTACTAGGTTGCCGTCTATCGAACCATCTAAAAAGGTCTTGGGCGAAATTGGGCGTACATCAACTATCCTGAGGGATATATTGAACCCCGATTTTCAGCACATCTACGTAAATGATAACAGTATGTTCGAAGAAATCCGGTCATACATTCACGAGATTTCGCCGGATATGGAAAGTATAGTGCGTATGCATAAGCATAAGGAGCCTATATTTGAACATTTTGGCGTTGATAAACAGATTAAAGGAGCCTTTGGTAAAACCGTAAACCTTGCCGGTGGAGCTTACCTGGTAATTGAGCATACCGAAGCGTTGCACGTTATTGACGTAAACAGCGGTAACCGCACAGCCAGTAAAGAAAACCAGGAAGAGAACGCCTACCAGGTGAACAAGGAAGCGGCTAAAGAAATTGCCCGCCAGTTACGTTTGCGCGATATGGGTGGTATTGTTGTTATCGACTTTATAGATATGCACAAGCCGCAAAACCGCAAAGAACTGTTTGACCACCTGCGTACCGAAATGCTGCTTGACAGGGCAAAACACACCATTTTACCACCCAGTAAATTTGGCCTGGTGCAAATTACCCGCCAGCGCGTACGGCCCGAAATGAATATTGTAACCAGCGAAGTGTGCCCTACATGTAATGGTACAGGTACCATTAGGCCAACCATTTTGCTGATGGACGACATTGAAAATAACTTCAATTACATATTGGATGAGCAAAACGAAAAGGGCATTACCTTAACTGTGCATCCATATATTGAAGCTTATATTAAACAGGGTATTTATACCCGCCAAATGAAATGGTTCCTGAAATACGGACAGTGGATTAAGGTTAAAAGCAATCCTGCTTACCAGATCACCGAGTTTCACTTCTTCTCCTCAAAAGACGAAGAGATTAAATTATAAAAATGTGCACTTGATGTGCAGATTTCAAATTTCAGATGTGCAGATGTTGATAAAACGTCTGCACATTTTTTTTGGGGGAAGGGTATCTCTGTTTAAGTTTTAAGATTAACAGGAAACCGCATTTTTATTTATTAAGCTTTAATAAAACGAGCTTTTTATTTTTATTATTGCTTAATGAGAAGAAAAGACGATATCCTTTGGAAAGGGATCCTTGAAGATGTTTTTGACGATTTTTTGTGTTTTCTTAATCCTGACGCCGCAGAGATTTTCGACTTTGATAAAGGTTTCGAATTCCTGGATAAAGAGTTGGAACAGGTTTTCCCGCCCGAAAACGACGAGTATTCCCCAAAGGTGATCGATAAGCTGGTTAAAGTATTTACCAAAACCGGCAAAGAAGAATGGATTTTGGTACATGTAGAAGTGCAGGGCCAATATCAAAAGGATTTTGCCAGCCGCATGTATACTTATTTTTACCGCATACTGGATAAGTATCAAAAGCCAATAGTTGCCTACGCCATATTTACCGAAGCCAATACAAAAGAAAGGCCAAACCATTTTGCGATAGACTTTATGGGCACCAGTTTACGTTATACGTTCAATACCTACAAAATAGCCAGCCAAAGCGATGAACTGCTGAAAGCCAGCGATAACCCTTTTGCCCTGGTTGTACTTACAGCTAAGACTGCGCTTGCAGGCAAAGACCTGAAAAGCAGCAGGGAACGTGATGAACTACTATTGAACTTAAAGCTTAACCTGACCAGGCTATTGCTGGCCAAACAAATAAACAAGGAAAAAATACGGGTACTGATGAATTTTTTGAGGTATTACATCCGCTTTGAAAATCAGGATATAAACACTAAATTTGAGCAACAGGTAGAAATTTTAACAGAAAGGAGCAACACCATGGGCATCGAAGAACTTTTATTAGACAGGGCGGAAAAAAAAGGTGAGAAAAAAGGTGAGAAAAAAGGTGAAAAAAAAGGCAGAAATGCAGGTGAGAAAACAAAAGCTGTTGCTATTGCCCGTGAAATGAAAAAAGATGGTATGCCTGTTGTCCAGATTGAAAAGTTCACCGGGCTTTCGGCAGAGGAAATAGAAAAATTATAAGCAAGCCACTGTAAACGCTAAAAAGGTTGTTACTGATGTTTTGCCGGTTAACCATAATTGGCTTAAATCCATCGCCATAAATTTTAACTATCCGTTATAGAGCCCCAAAAAACTTACACAATTGAACAGCAATGCGGGAGTTTTATCCTGAAAATTTCAACGCAATTTTCCTGTCGGTTTAAGCTTAATATTAAACCCGATTGAAGCTTTACAAATTAACCAGGTTGTTTTTTATGGCATACATAGCCAAGCCCACCCGTGTTTTAAGATTTAATTTTTCGCAAAGGGTATCACGGTAGCCCTCGGCTGTGCGTACGCTTACAAATAGTTTGTCGGCTATTTCTTTGTAAGTAAGTTCGGTACAGGTAAGTTTTAAAAAATCAATTTCCCGGTCAGATAGTTTGGCAAAAAGGCCGACGCTGTTTTTTGTTTCGGTTAGCTGCATTACCGAACTCATAACTTTGCGTGTTACCAGTTCATTGTAAAAGTATCCCCGGCTGGTTACTTCGTCAAAGGCCAGTTTTAATTCGGTAGGGTCGGCATCTTTTAATACATATCCCTTTGCCCCGCTTTTAATCATTTTAATAATGGCTGCTTCGGCATCCATTGTGCTAAGTGCAAGTGTTTTTATTGCAGGGTAATTGGTCCGCAGCCAGGTCGTGGTGGCATATCCATCCATAACGGGCATGCTTATATCCATCAAAACAATATCGGGCAGGTTGCCCGGTTTTAATTGCGCTATAAAATCCTTACCATTTGAAGCATCGTATACAACCTGGTAGTTTGCAAAAAGGTTGATTAAAACCGTAAGGCTTTTTCTGAAAAGCGCATGATCATCAACTATTGCTATTTTTATTTTCTCACTCATAAGGCGTAATAATGGTAATTGTTGTCCCTATATCTATCCTGCTGTCAACTATGGCTTTGCCCCCTATTATTGCCGCACGCTTTACAATATTTTGCAAGCCAAGCCCATGCTGTTTATAAGTTGATGCCTGGTTATCAAATCCTTTTCCGTTATCGGTTATTTCAATTTTAAGGTTATCGGTATCGTAAATAAAATCAACCGTAACGGTAGTGGCATCGGCGTGTTTGATAATGTTTTGAAAAGCTTCCTGTATCATTCGGAATAAAATGAGCTTGTTCTCGTTTTTTATGGCTTGTTCATCCCCGACGGTATTAAGCGAAACCTGTATTATTCCGGTTTGGTTTATCCGCTGTAATTCGTGCCTTACCATATCCGGTAAATCAGATAGCTGCACACGATCAGAGCTTAAACTTTTGGCAATATCACGCAAATCGGTCATGGCTTTGCTCACGTTTTGTTTGGCTTCGGCCAGCAAAGTTTTGTTCATGGCGTCCTGCTGGTCCATTATATTCAGCTGCACTTTTAATACACTTAACGTTTGCCCTACATTATCATGAATTTCCATGCTGATGGTATTAAAACTTTGTTCCTGTATCTCCAGCTGCGATTTTAATAGCTGTTCGTTAAAGCTGGCTTTCATTGTTTCGCGCTCGTTAATAAACCTGTTGCTTTTGGCGCGTTGCCAAAACAACATAAATAGCATAAACACCGTTAGCAGCAAAACCAACAGCGTAACCAAACATATAGCCAAAATCAGTTCGCTTTTATCCATGTTTTTTTACAGGTAAAGCCAATACAAAAAAAGCCATATTCAATAATACTCAGGGCGGTTTCCATAATGCTGTATATATGGCCTTTCGGGTCCAGATTGTTGTTTACTATATAGTCAAAAAAGCTCATGTATAAAAAATCGCCCACCGCAGCAAACATAATGCCCGTTGTAATCCAAAACATCGGCGTATTAAAAAAAACTATTAATTCATCATCCATCAGCAAATCGGCAAAGTAACACAGGCAGCAAATCAGCGTTAAAAACTCGCCGATATTGCTTGTAAGCGAGTTGTATATAAAAAACTGCCCCCGTAAAAAAATTTGGTATATGTAAAACAACACAAAACCCAGCAAGGCAACTTTTATCAGCTTTTTTGTGAAAGGCGCCTTTACTGTTTTACTAAAAATATATGGGTAAAAAGTGTATTCAATAAGCGTATAAAGGTTAAATATAAAATGATTACTTTTTTTAAACGCCAGCGAATAAAAGTAACCGGATGTTTGTACAATAAAAGTAGCCATTAAAAACCAGGTAAAAAGCCGGAGCCGGTGTGGCTCCAGCAGATGATACCTGAAACACGAAATGGTTAACGCTATAAGCAGCGGTATGGTGGCTATGATAAGATCTTGCATTTAAGGTGGTTGAGCCTTAAATATAAGCAATTTTTTATCAAGGGCAATTAGGGGGGCACAAAGGTACGCGGTCGTCGCCGAGGCCTTTGTATGAAACCGAGCCTACAGGGCCGATTTCAGCATCCGGATTTAACTGGTCTTTGCTGTTTTGCGATTTAGGATTATCGGGTGCAACTTTGTCTACAGTGGCTACAAGTATCATATTTAGCCGCCCGGGGTATTCCTCATCATCATCTTCATGGCGGCCAAGATAGATTCTGATTCCGTTAGCAAGGTTGTCGGAAAGCAGTGAGCTAATCTCTTTGGCACTTACCCAACCCGAGCGGGTTTCTCCAGTGGGTAATGTACTTTCATAATTATCCCTCATTTTCATGACATCTTCATAAACAGTTGGCCGGAATTCAGATCCTTCCAAAGGGATTTTTGCATTTAATTTTGCTGACATGGTTTTAGTTTTTTAAATTGTGAAAAATGGGTTGATTGTTTTTGTGTTAACACTTATGCAAGTTGCAACTACATTCAGCCTCCGGCAATCGTATTAAATACCCTTTTGCTACCGTAAAAATACGGTAGCATATTACCGCCATTGTACGCTTTCTGTGTATCCAAGGCCTGCCTAATTTTACAACGCCATACATATCGTATGGGGAATTATTGTAAAACTTAAAAACATGAAAAAGATCACAATTACTGTAGTGTTTAATGTTGGTGGGCATGGTAACATTGGTTTAATCCCAACCCATTATAACCAGTGGACGGTTAATCTAACCGGTTCGCGGGATTTTAATCTCGACCCGGGTAATTACACTATTACCTATTTAACGGCAACGGACGCTTTGAACGGCGGCGGATCAATTACTATAATCGAAGAAGGGAGCAAGCAACTGGGTAATGTAGTGCTTAAAGCTGGCGTTGATGGCGGAACAATAGATATCACTGTAGTATAGCCACTATGAAAAAGATTATTTTGATGATTATACTCGGTTTGGGTACCGGTATAGCGTACGCGCAAACCAAGAGTGCCGCAGCCTTAAAAGATTCGCTAAAAGCAGATACAGCCGCAGCAAACAAGGACGTTATAAGAACAGCAGCAAGCCTAAAAACCGGGACGAGCCAGGATGTACTGAGCAGCTTTTTTAAACTGGCGTTTGCTGATTTGAAAGATGGACATCATTTTCAGTTTAACTCTTCGCTTTTTGCGGTAAGGGCAAAAACCGACCCGACACTCTGGATTGACACCAATTATAAAAAGCAGGTATTTGCCAGGAATTTTGTTTTTGGGATTGATGTTAAGGCAAATTCGAATTTTAATTTCCAATCAACAGCAGTGAACGCCAAATATGCTATTATCAATAACCGGGATAAGGATATTTTTGAATTTGGCGATGGCAAAAAGATCGCTCGACTAATGGACGTCGCAAGTGACTTGTTTATTACAGCATTTAACATATATTTCAATGAAAACAAATTGAGATATGTACCTGAGCATGACCTGGTGACACATTTTTTCAATTATACTGATCCTAAATCTAAAACCCCCAAAAATAAATTACCCAAACGTTTTATCGCAATCGTAGATTCGTTGATAAAACAGAACGGTTTTGCTCCGATTACTATTGACAACTATCAAGATATTCATGAGGCTATTGGCGATAGGTATAAAATAGCTACTGTACTCATGGCCCAGCAAAGCCTTTGGACGATAGGCGGCCAGATAACGGGCGATAAAAGCAAGCTGATATCCAAAACCAATTTTAGTACGGAGTACCTAAAGGGGATCACAAAAAACAATACCAGCATGGGCCTCGAACTTGACATTAAAGCCAACCTAAGTATTTACGATTCGACCATAGTGAGTACAACTTTTCATCGTAATGTATTTGCGGCATCGGCGGGTATTAACTGGATAATTTATAAAGATAAAGCCACCCAAAAATCATACGTGGAATTTAAGCCTGCATTGGCTTATGACAATGTGCTGAGTGGGGTTTACGCCGGCGAAACAAAAAGCAGGTTTACTGCCGATGGGGTATTACGGTTCAGGATTACCGATGATTTGTGGATACCAATTGATATTAAATATGATCCCAAAGCCGGAAAGGTTTTTGGCTTCCTGAATATCACCTCGAACTTTGACTGGCTTGGCAGCAAATCAAAAGCATCAGGCGCAAATTAACGGGCAATTATAATACTACCAGGATCTGAAATTTTGCTCCTGGTAAAAAAATAAAACCTAAACCTTATCAAAATTAATTGCAAGTTGCTTACCTGGTTATAAAATTGATATTTACAAAACAATTTGCACGGGCCGGCGTTAATTTGCCTAACGAGGCGGCGGCAGAGACTTTTTGATGTGATTGAATGGGGTGTGTTATCTCTTTAGGATTAATTTTTTTAATTATTTATTACGTAAATAAAATAAAAGTAACCTTTTGCCGTTAATAAATATCAAAGAGCCCGGAAAGGTTGGTAGAATAGCCTATCAAGGTTTTTAAGATTAAACGACAGAGACGGGGCCGCAGGAGAAATTTTGCGGCCCTGTTTCGTTAGGCGGATCTTCGGTTTCAAAAAGGCAATATGATAAACCTTTTCCTTCCGGCTATCTGTGCCCTCCCTCGCGGTCTGTATCCCAGCAGATCGCTATGCCCGATGCTGTGGGTAACCAATGATATACCAGGAAAGTGCCTGTGGGGACACAGGCATTGGGAAAAAGTGATTTGCTTATTTTTCTTCGCCTGTTTAGCGCGAAAAACCTTTAAGCGAGATCATATATGAACAGTTGCTCTAACCCTGCTCACCAAAAATAAAATCATTAAAATAATTGTTCTTTTAACACTTTTAAATTAATATTGATGATTGAATCCACAACGCTACACAGATAGCCAAATACCAATGTGCCTGATAATATTAAAAAAAGATTTATTTATATGGAAATCCGGAAACACACGCGATTTTTTTTAACTGTATTTTCAATAATGGTAACGTTTGCTTCGGGAGTTGTCGCTCAGATTCCGCACCACAAACCCGTTAAAAAAGCTGCCAAAGCAGATGCCTGTTCGGCGTATTTGTTTACCTATTTTACAGGCGGAAAAAAGGGCGAAGCTATCCGGTTTGCATTAAGTACTGATGGTTATCATTACCGGGCCCTTAACAATAACCAGCCGGTTTTAAGTTCGGCGGCTATAAGTACAACAGGAGGGGTGCGCGATCCGCACATCCTGAGGGGGGCCGACGGGAAAACGTTTTACATGGTGGCTACCGACATGAATACCGAAAAGTACGGCTGGGGACCGGATACGGCTATGGTGTTAATGCAATCTGCCGATTTAATCAACTGGATATCGTATACGGTTGTTGTGCCGCAGGTATTTAAGGAGTTTGAAGGTGTAAACAGGGTTTGGGCTCCCCAAACCATTTACGATCCCAAACTGCGCAAGTATATGATATATTGGTCGATGCGTTTTGGTAACGAGCCCGACAAAATATATTACGCTTATGCCAACAAATATTTTTCGGGGCTGGAAACCCCGCCGAAACAACTATTTTTTAAACCCGACAACGGCGCCTGTATTGACGGGGATATTGTTTATAAAGACGGTAAATACCACCTGTTTTTTAAAACAGAAGGCTCAGGATCGGGAATTAAAATTGCAGTGTCGGATAAGCTGACGGAAGGCTACGTGTTGATAGATAAATATGTTCAGCAAACCAAATCGCCGGTAGAAGGTGCCGGCACTTTTAAACTAAACAACAGCGACGCCTACATACTAATGTATGACAGGTATACCGAAGGCAAATACCAGTTTACCCGCACCACCGACCTGGAACATTTTACAGCTATTGATAACGAAGTAACCATGAATTTTCATCCGCGGCACGGTACGGTTATGCCCATAACCACGCAGGAAGCTGCCCGCCTAACGGCCAAATGGGGAAGCACAGACGATGTAATGTTGTCGCCCCGGTCGGGCCAGGTGAAAAAGATCAATGTGGTGTTAGATTCTGCCAGCCATACCCTTACCCTGCCGGTATTGCCCGGTACCAATTTAAAGGCCTTTAACCCGGCGTTTAACGTGTTGCCCGGCATTACAGTAACGCCCACTGCGGCGCAAAACTTTACCAAAGGCCCGGTAAAATATACAGTGACCATCAAAGGGAAAAAATCTGAAATCTATAATGTACAAGTACAGGAAAACCACAACCCTGTTATTGAAGGCTACTATGCCGACCCCGAAATATTGTATGCCGAAAAAACGGGCAAGTTTTATTTGTACCCTACCAGCGATGGTTTTGATGGCTGGAGCGGCAATTATTTTAAAGCCTTTTCATCGGCCAACTTGGTTAATTGGAAAGATGAGGGCGTGATGCTTGATTTACCAAGGGATGTAAGTTGGGCAAAAAAGAATGCCTGGGCGCCCTGTATTATCGAAAAAAAGATAAACGGCAGCTTTAAATATTTTTATTACTTCGCTGCCGCGCAAAAAATTGGCGTAGCCGTGGCAAATGATCCGGCCGGCCCCTTTGTTGATTCTGGAAAACCGCTCCTTGATAGTTTGCCTGCAGGTGTAAAAGGAGGCCAGCAAATAGATGCTGATGTTTTTACTGATCCGCAAACAGGCAAAAGTTATTTATACTGGGGCAACGGCTACATGGCCTGCGCCGAGTTGAATGACGATATGATATCGCTAAAAACAAGCACCACAAAAATATTAACGCCCGACAAGCATTATAACGAAGGTACTTACGTAGCTTACAGAAAAGGTATCTATTATTTTATGTGGTCGCAAAACGATACGCGCAGCCCCGATTATGCGGTACATTATGGAACATCCAATTCGCCCCTTGGGCCAATAAAGGTACCAGCAAGCAATACGGTAATTGCAAAAAATCCCAAAGAAGGCATTTACGGAACCGGGCATAATTCGGTTATACAGATCCCCGGCCGCGATGAATGGTACATTGTTTACCATCGTTTTAATTATCCCCAAGGCATTACCATGGGCGATGCAGCAGGCTACAATCGCGAAGTTTGTATAGACAAGCTGGAGTTTAATAATGATGGTAGTATAAAGGAAGTGGTACCTACTCATAAAGGCATACGCGCAGTTGTGATACACAAGTAGATGGCTTTTTAAAAAGAGTAACTAACGTGCAGCAAAGCGGCAAATTTAATGCCGGCTGTAAAGGTGATCCCATCAACAGGTGCCTGGTTTTTTAGCCGGGTAATGGTTTCAAAAATCGATATTTTTTTAATATCGAATGCTCGCTGTAACCTGTATTTACCCGCTCTGTAAATTGCACATTTGCCATTTCATCTATACATTTAAGCCAGTCACCGATATTTTTACTTCCTTCCCGAGGCTATTGTGTTACTTTAGGCTATGTCACGAATTAAAGGTATTTCTATCATCCTGCATGTTGCCGGCTGGGTAACGCTCATGGCCATCCCGCTTATTTTTTTGCATCGCGGCGGCAGTTTTGACGGTGACATCACCCTGATGCAAAGCCCTGACTATTGGTTATTCGGACTTACTTTCATGGTGGTTTTTTACAGCAACGCCTACTTTTTTGTTCCGCGGCTGTTGCTCCGTAAAAAACATGTGTTGTTTGGTGTCGCGGTTTTTTTCCTGTTCTTTGGTGTTTATTGTATCCGGCCGTTTGACCGCTTATTACACATCAGGGAAAAAGAAGACGATAGCCGGCCGCCCTCCACCCGGCCGCCTTTAGACGCACCAGGCAGCGAACATTTTCAACCCGGAAGGTCGCCGGGGCAAGGCCCCAATTTGCCATCCTATCGCGATAGGCCTTTAAGCCGGTCGCCGTTTGGGCAGCCGCTGGATATCACCAGTTTTTTCATTTTTTTTACGGTAATCGCCTTTAGCACTGCCATTAAAACTATCCGTGAATGGCTGCTTACCGAGCAAAGAGCAGCCCGTGCCGAAGCGGATAAAGCCACCGCCGAACTTTCTTTTTTAAAGGCACAAATCAACCCCCACTTTTTGTTCAATACCATGAACAATATTTATACGCTGGTTTTAACCCGTGACGATCATGCAGCCGACAGCGTTATGCGGCTTTCAAAAATAATGCGCTACGTTACCGAAGATATAACCGGGAACTTTGCACCCCTGCAGCGCGAGGTTGATTGCATTGCCAGCTATATTGAACTGCAGCGTTTGCGCACCGGCAACCTTACTGTTGTTAATTTTGAGGTAGAAGGCGATATAAACGGAAAACAAATAGCCCCCTTGCTGCTTATGACCTTTATTGAAAATGTTTTCAAATACGGTGTAAGCAAACACGAAAGCACAACCATCCAAATACAACTGGCTATTAGCGAAACTACTATGCACTTTTATTGTAAAAACCGGATATTCGGTTTAAACAGTAGCGATCAGCACAGCACCGGGATAGGTATCAAAAACACCCGTAAACGTTTAGATCATTTATATCCCGGCAAGTATGTATTAAATATTGGCAACGATAACCAGGAGTACATTGTTCAGCTAACCTTACCAACTTAACCATGATGCTTAAATGTATAGCCATTGATGATGAACCTTTAGCTTTACGGCTTATTCGCGAATATGTATCGCGGTTTCCCGCGCTGCAGCTCATCCGCACATTCGAAGACGCAATTTCGGCGGCCGAATTCTTAAAAAATACAACCATCGACCTCCTTTTCCTGGATATCAACATGCCCGACATATCCGGCATCGACCTGATGAGGTCGCTAACTGTAAAGCCCATGGTTATTTTCACAACCTCGTACCGCAAATATGCCTATGACGGCTTTCAACTGGAGGCGGTTGATTTTGTTGAAAAACCGTTAGAACTTGAACGCTTTACACGAGCTGTAGAAAAAGCGCTGGCCTATTACCAGTATAAAAACCACGCAAATGACAAGCCGGGCAATGCCGACGAAAGCCTGTACGTGAACTCCGAATACCGGGTGGTAAAGATAGATCTAAGCACCATCGAGTACATCGAAAGCATGGAAAATTATATCCGCATTCATTTAACAAACAACAAACCCGTACTTACCCAAATGCCATTAAAGGAGGCGCTGAAAAAACTGCCTGCCGATAAATTTCAACGCATTCACCGCAGCTATATCGTGCCGGTACATAAAATAAAATCCATCCAAGACCGCAAAGCCCAGCTAACAGCTATCGAGCTGCCCGTGAGTGATGCTTACTATGAAATTATTCGTGGGTTGGTTAATTAGGGGTGCATGTATACCAGTACACAAGCATCTTAATTGCAGGTTTCAGGGTTTAAACGCCTGCCAGGGGCAACAAAACTTTTTGACTTTTGAATTTTTATTTTTGACTTATAAACGTACACGGGCCACGCGATAATAAACATCATATTTGAAACCTGAAATATGGTGCACTACCCACAACCTGCCCAGGCAACCCGAACCCCACAACCCACAAACTTGCCCTATGGCAACAAATAAGCTGTTAACTTGCTGCCTATTTCATTTTCACCGGGATATGATTTAAATTTGCTGCACAAAATTGAAAACGATATGTCATCAGTAGAAACTGCTTTTGTTAAATACAAGGTAAAAGACCTTTCACTGGCCGAATGGGGCCGCAAGGAGATTGAACTGGCCGAGGCCGAAATGCCGGGCCTGATGGCTTTGCGCCAGGAGTATGGTCCAAGCCAGCCTTTAAAAGGTGCCCGTATTGCCGGCTGCCTGCACATGACCATCCAAACCGCCGTTTTAATTGAAACTTTAATTGAGCTTGGCGCCGAAGTTACCTGGTCGTCATGTAATATATTCTCAACCCAGGATCATGCCGCTGCTGCTATTGCTGCTGCCGGTACTTCTGTTTATGCCTGGAAGGGCCTGAACGCCGAAGAGTTTGACTGGTGTATTGAACAAACCCTTTGGTTTGGCGAAGACCGCAAACCATTAAACATGATCCTTGACGATGGTGGCGATTTAACCAACATGGTGTTAGACCGTTTCCCTGAGCTGATTGCCGATATTAAAGGCTTATCTGAAGAAACCACTACAGGCGTACACCGCTTATATGAGCGCGTGAAAGCCGGTACATTACCAATGCCGGCAATCAACGTGAATGACTCGGTTACCAAATCGAAATTTGATAACAAATACGGTTGCCGCGAATCGCTGGTTGACGCCATCCGTAGGGCAACCGACGTAATGATGGCCGGTAAAGTAGCCGTTGTTTGCGGTTACGGCGACGTAGGTAAAGGATCTGCAGATTCATTGCGTAACTCTGGTGTGCGTGTTATTGTTACTGAGATTGACCCTATCTGCGCGTTACAGGCAGCGATGGAAGGTTTCGAAGTTAAAAAATTAGGCACAGCCATTAAGGAAGCCGATATTGTTGTTACCGCCACAGGTAACAAAAACATCGTTCGCGAAGAGCACTTCCGCGCTTTGAAAGATAAAGCTATTGTTTGCAACATCGGTCATTTTGATAACGAGATTGACATGGCCTGGTTAAACGGCGCTTATGGCAATACCAAAATCGAGATTAAACCACAGGTTGATAAATATACTATCGACGGCAGCGATGTTATCGTATTAGCCGAAGGCCGTTTGGTAAACTTAGGTTGCGCAACAGGGCATCCAAGCTTTGTAATGAGTAACTCATTCACCAACCAAACTTTGGCTCAATTAGAACTTTGGACCAACGGGGCCGCTTATAAAAACGAAGTTTACACCCTGCCAAAACACCTTGACGAAAAAGTTGCCCGCCTACACCTTGCTAAAATTGGCGTTGAGCTGGAAGTTTTGGACCAGGATCAGGCCGATTACATTGGTGTAACTGTTGATGGTCCGTTTAAACCGGAGTACTACCGTTACTAATTTTTTAGGTAAAAGGTTAAAGGCGAAAGCTGAAAGGTTTTTGTATGGAGATAGGAAAGGCATGGTTTTAGGACTGTGCCTTTTTTTTGTTAGTGTATTTTAAATAGTATAGTTATCCTGTAGAGATTGCAGCGATACCGGGCAATTTGCCGTTTTTTTCTTGCGTTTCAGCGCGAAATTGAAGTTTTGTCCTGTTTCAATTCCCGGGGTCAATCGCTATTCCTAAAGCTGTGGGTAACCAATAGTGTCATGTCAATGATAAATTGACGGGTAGTCTTTAGCCCAAAGTCTTAAGTTCTAAACCAAAAAAGAAAAAATTCAACTTTAGACTTACAACTTAGCACCACTGTTGACTTAACAATAGTATATCAGGAAGATGCCTGTAGGGGCATAGTTATCGGGGAGAGATGCAGATGCATTGGCGGAGGGATATTTGCAAGCGATTGTCTGATTAAGCCCCAAACTGCCTTAAATGATGGTCGATATGTTTATAGGCAAAGCAGCCTATTTGTTCCTTAGTCATTTTTCCGAAGAAGGGGTGTACAAAACTGTGGTTCGCAAAATTTTCTTCCTCATGTATCAGTCCAACCCATTTGGCTTTTTCGACCTCCACATCGCCCGTGCCGGTAATGTTAAAGCCAGGAACAGTGGGCATGTTTTTTTTTACATGGCTGTTGTCTTTTAGCATGCCTTTCAGTGCCATTTTGCCAAACAGCTTTCCGATAAACGATTGTTTGTACATGGTTTTCCCCAATACCATTTCTTCCCACAGGCTGCAATGTTTCAACATCTGGTAAACGGTCATTTTACCCCATTGCGCGGTGCTGTTTTCGTTGAGGGTGTTTATGCGGGTGATAAGCTCCTGGCGGGTGGCGTTGTCGAAAATGGTTTTCATAGCTGGGTAATTGTTTTTTTAGGCTGGTTTAAAAATAGTTAATTATTTGCGATGATAAACGTTACCGGGTTATCATTTTGCCCAAGCAAAGCTATGGTACAGATGCTATTGCCAATAGCCCCGGTTATGACAAATAAAGGGCATAATGCGACAACGCTGCTGACCTCTTTTTTTACTGCGCTAATTCGCGTTGCGGACAAAAGCTCAAATGCCTGCCTTATTATATATTAGTGCAATACTTATGCGGGCTGCCGCCCACCTGTTTCTGGCCCGCAGATACTGGTTTTGCGCTATTTATTGCTGGCTAACATTCGGTAATAATGGAACGGTAATTAAGGGAAATCTCCATTCTTGCCATCTTTCACGCCATCGTACATACCGGTCTGGTTATCCGGGGGTTTGTCAGATTATAGATAACTGATGTTTAGTTCTTTCAGAAGTATCTGTTCTCAAATCCAATGTAGCTCCCTCCTCAGGTGCAGGTATCCGGCTGCCTGAAAGCAGCATGCTAATTGTGCTAATTGCCCTGAGTAAATTAGTAGCCTCCCCTCCGGTTTGCCCCATTGTATATCTCCTGAAAAAAGTTGAATATTTTTGTAAGTTTTTTGTATAAAAGTTGCGTTTAACTGCTACTTATTTGCGCATTGTTATAATTTATTTGTAACTTTTTTAACTGGTATCTGGCTCAGATTTAGTAAGGTATAACTGTTGCCGACAAAATCATGTCAGCGTTCGGGTTCGGAAGAAAGTGTTCGGACGATTACTTTTCAATAAAAATTAACTATTTGATTAATAGCGATTTATTGTTTTGAGGTTAATTATTGACAATGTATAATGTGCTTATTATTAAATAGTTAAGTGTTCGCCTATTCGCTGCTGTAGTTACTCCTGCAAAAAAGCGAATGTTTTATTTGCTAACAAAATTAGTAAAATGATGATTTTTATCCACATATTTGTGTATATAATGCAAATTTCATCATCTGCACATCAATCTCACATGGCCAAAACTAAAATTGCCTATTTCTGTCAAAGCTGCGGCTTCGAATCGCCCAAATGGTTGGGTAAATGCCCATCGTGTCAGCAATGGAACACCTTTGTAGAAGAAATTATTGAAAAAGGCAACAGCAGCAATGCCGTACCTACCTGGAAGGTAACATCCAATACCCAGCAACGCGCCAATAAGCCAGTTCAGGTAGCCGATATTACTTTTAACGAAGAGGACAGGGTACTTACGCCCGATAAAGAATTTAACCGCGTTTTGGGTGGCGGGATAGTGGCCGGTTCGCTGGTGCTTATTGGCGGCGAGCCCGGCATAGGTAAATCAACCCTGATGCTGCAACTGGCCCTAAATATGCCCAACCTGAAGGTACTGTATGTATCGGGCGAGGAAAGCGAAAGGCAAATTAAGATGAGGGCGGAACGATTGATGTCGCCCCCCCCGCCCCCTGAAGGGGGAGCTAAGAGGAATAGCTCGGCGATGGTTAATTCGGAGGCTCCCCCTTTAGGGGGCGGCGGGGGCTCTTACATACTTTGCGAAACATCTACCCAAAACATTTTCAAGCAAATAGAAGCGCTGGAGCCTGATCTGGTGGTGATAGATTCTATCCAGACCTTGCACTCATCGCACATCGAATCAACGCCGGGGAGTGTATCGCAGGTACGGGAGTGTACTGCCGAAATGCTGCGCTTTGCCAAAGAAACTTCTACACCAGTATTCCTGATAGGGCATATTACCAAGGATGGCGCCATTGCCGGCCCCAAAATACTGGAACACATGGTTGATACCGTGTTGCAGTTTGAGGGCGACAGGCACCATGTTTACCGCATCCTGCGTACGATAAAAAACCGTTTCGGCTCGGCATCTGAACTGGGTATTTACGAGATGATGGGCGAAGGGCTAAGGGAAGTATCCAATCCATCCGAAATCCTGCTATCGCACCGCGACGAACCGCTGAGTGGGATAACCATATCGGCCACTTTAGAGGGCATGAGGCCCATGCTGATAGAAACCCAGGCGTTAGTAAGCGCGTCTGCTTACGGCACCCCCCAGCGTACAGCAACGGGTTTTGATACTAAGCGGATGAGCATGCTGCTGGCTGTACTGGAAAAACGTTGTGGTTTTAGGCTGGCGGCTAAAGACGTATTCCTGAATATCACGGGCGGCATCAGGGTAGAAGACCCGGCTATCGACCTGGGCCTGGCCGCAGCCATTATATCGTCGCATGAAGATATGCCTATCCCCTTTAAAACCTGCTTTGCAGGCGAGATTGGCCTGTCGGGCGAGATCAGGGCCGTAAACCGTGTGGAGCAGCGCATTGCCGAAGCGCAAAAACTGGGCTTTAACCAGATATTTATTTCCAAGTATAACCTCCCATCCGGCGGCCAGGATAAAAAACGTATGGACTTATCCCGCTATGATATAGATATCAAAATAGTAAGCAGTATTGAAGAGGTGTTTGGGCAATTGTTTGGGTAAGCGAAAGGCGAAAGGCGAAAGGCGAAAGGCGAAAGGCGAAAGGCGAAAGGCGAAAGGCGAAAGGCGAAAGGCGAAAGGCGAAAGGCGAAAGGCGAAAGGCGAAAGGCGAAAGGCGAAAGGCGAAACAACCAGCGTAGCTGGTTGTTTCGCCTTGATTAGGGTATCCCGTCAATGCAGCTACCTTTTGCCTTTCACCTTTATCCTTTCACCTACTATAAAGTAGGTAATACAATTTTACGAATACGGTTATTGCCCGAGTCGGTTATGTATAGGTTTCCGCTTGCATCGGCAGCTACGCCCTGGGGCGATGCAAATAAAGCGCTTTTGCCACTGCCCTCGGCAAAGCCTGCGGTGGCGCTAAGGCCTGCTAATGGTAATAAAACTTTATTGGTAGTAATTTCAAATACCCGGCCGGTTTGGTCGGCTACAAAAAGGTTTCCTTTGGCATCAAATGTTAATGCCGATGGCGAACCGATAACCTTGTGTTTTGGATCGCCCAAATAGGTGCTTACTACACCGGCTGATGTTATTTTACGGATGGAATAATTTAGCGCGTCGGCTACATAAATATTGCCCGATGCATCTATTGCAAGCCCCGATGGTTTGTTAAATGAAGCCGTTGTTGCAGTTGTGTTATCAACCCAACTGGCTGCCCTGTTGCCGGCAAATGTGGTTACCACACCAGCCGCTGTAACTTTACGGATCAGGTTATTGCCCCTGTCGGCTACGTAAAGGTTGCCCGAACCGTCAATCACTAAACCGCGTGGGTTGTTAAATGTAGCGGCTGTGCCTGTTCCATCGTCATAACCTGCAGTGCCGCTACCTGCCAGGGTGCTTACCACACCTGCAGGGGTTATTTTACGGATAATGTTGTTGCTAAAATCGGCCACATAAATGTTGCCTGCTGCATCAGTAACCAGGCTTTGCGGCGCATAAAAACGGGCGTTGGCTAATGAGCCATCTACGTATCCAATAGTCCCGTTACCGGTTAATGTGCTTACAGTGCCACCCGTAGTAACAGTTCTGATGGCGCTGTTAAAGGCGTCGGCTATATAAATAGTACCGGTACTGCTGATGGTGATACCTTGAGGACTGTAAAAAGACGCCGCGGCTCCCGTATTATCAATAAAGCCTGCATTGGTGTTACCTGCAAGCGTGCTAACTATACCTACTTTTGATGTTAGATCGGCACCGGTAGTAAATTCCACAACCTTGCCATAGCCGGTACCAACAGAGTTGGTTGCGTAGGCGCGTACATAATATTTAGTATTAACTTTTAATCCCTTCATTTTACTGGCATAGGTTAAATAGTTAACGGTATCGGTAGTTTTTGAATCGGCAGTAGTTGGTGTTGAATTTGTTGCGCTCCAGCATACACCATAGGTAGATACAGCATAAGTGAGTGCTTCGGTAATAAAACCGCCGCTATGGGCGCTGGTATCGGCAGCATCTTTAACCACATCAGTGGTGGATATAACAGGTACTACGCCGGGGGTAGGATTATTGCTTTTAACACATCCTGCCTGGGTAAAGGCAATAGTAAACGCTACTGCCGCAAACAGGATGGACTTGGTAAGATTTTTGTTCATTTGAAATAATATGAATTAATGAGCACGGTATTATCAGCTGTAAAAATAAACAACTTGACAAAGCTTATTACCTAAAACGAATATTTTAACATTCATTAACACTTAAATAAAAGCCGGTTGCAAATTGAATAAAAATAAATGAGTTTAAAGTGAATATAATACGGCCAATAATCACAAAATGTAACAGTAGCAAGCCATTAAAGCAAATATGCAACTTTTTGTAGGCTACAGTGTTATATAAAAACAAGCTATTGCTATGAAAATATTGGTGATACTGATGCCTGCAATGTTATTAGCCCAAAAGCATATGCCATTACCCCACGGAATGATTTATGGCCAAAAACCGGATACCATGGCCATGATGACTGCCAATAAGATGGAAGCCTTTATGGACAAAAAAACAAGAATAAGTACCACTATTGAGGGTAAGATCATCAAAGTGACCAAAGAAAAAGGCGGCTGGTTTGATATGGACGCAGGTGGCGGCAAAATAATTGCAGCCCATTTTAAAAATTATAATGTTATCCTGCCAACACAACTGGCCGGCCGCACCGTAATTATAGAAGGCGTGGCCGAAAAAATGTTTATTGCCGATGACCTGCAGCATTTAGCAGGCGACACTGTAAGCGGTAAAAAGCAGCACAAAGTAAAAACAGATATTAAGCGTAAAGTAACCTTTGAGGTAAAGGGTTTAATGGTAGATAAGTAATTCGCGGTATGAACAATGAAGGCCCATGATGAACCGGGTCTTTTTTATAGCAAAAGATTTAACCAACAATTGCCTGTAACCGGGGCTACAGGCAATTGTTATTAGTTATTAAACACTGTTAAGTCATAAGTGCTTAACAGTTAGTCATAAATGATCTGTCTTTCCCGACTCAAAACTCAAAACTTCCGACTCAAAACTATTCTACCGGCTCAGGTACATCGATTTCTCTTTGTACAGGTGACGGAAATATGGGTCTTGCAGGTTAGGAATAAAGCGGATAGCCTCGCCTGTCGATTTCATTTCAGGCCCTAACTCTTTATTCACTTCAGGGAACTTATCAAATGAAAACACCGGCTCTTTAATGGCATAGCCCCAAAGCTTGCGTTCGATGGTAAAGTCTTTCAGTTTGTTTACACCAAGCATTACTTTGGCCGCTATATTGATGTATGGTACATCGTAAGCTTTGGCTATGAAAGGCACTGTACGCGATGCGCGCGGATTGGCTTCAATTACATATACCTGGTCGTTTTTAATGGCAAACTGAATATTAAGCAAGCCGCGAACGTTTAGCGCCCTGGCAATTTTTTCAGTGTACTCTTCCATCTGGCTTATCACATTGTCGGATAAATCAAAAGGCGGCAACACCGCGAATGAATCGCCCGAGTGGATACCTGCCGGCTCAATGTGTTCCATTAAACCCACAATATGCACATCGTCGCCATCGCTTATCGAATCAGATTCGGCCTCGGCAGCACGGTCAAGGAAGTGGTCAATCAGTACACGGTTGCCGGGCAGGTTTTTAAGTAAACCCACAACGGCTTTCTCCAAATCCTCATCGTTAATAACAATGCTCATGCCCTGGCCGCCTAATACATAGCTTGGGCGCACCAGTACAGGGTAACCAACGTGGTGGGCAACTTCAATGGCTTCTTCTGCGCTTTCGGCAACGCCATATTTAGGGTAAGGGATATTCAGTTCTTTCAACAGGTCGCTGAAACGGCCGCGGTCTTCGGCCACATCCATATCGTTGAATGATGTGCCTATGATATTAATACCGTGCTCATGCATCTTTTCGGCCATTTTTAAAGCGGTTTGCCCGCCAAGCTGAACAATTACACCGTAAGGTTTTTCCAGTTCGATGATCTCGCGAACGTGTTCCCAGTAAACCGGCTCAAAGTAAAGCTTATCGGCCATGTTAAAGTCGGTTGATACCGTTTCGGGGTTACAGTTAACCATGATGGCTTCAAAGCCCGATTCTTTTGCGGCTAATAATCCATGTACACAGCTGTAATCAAACTCGATACCCTGGCCAATACGGTTGGGGCCCGATCCTAATACGATGATCTTCTTTTTATCAGAGCAAACAGATTCGTTTTCGCCTTCGTAGGTGGAGTAGTAGTAAGGTGTTTTTGCTGGGAACTCGGCAGCGCAGGTGTCAACCATTTTGTAAACACGCTTAATACCTAAAGCCTTGCGGCGCTGGTAAACATCCTCTTCGGTAACGTTGCCTAAAATGTAGGCAATTTGTGTGTCCGAGAAGCCTTTTTGTTTTAGGGTGAACAGGAAGTCTTCGGGAATATTATTCAGTGAGTAGCGGCGCAGTTCGTTCTCTAAGTTAACCACATCCATAATCTGGTTCAGGAACCAGCGATCGATCTTGGTAACTTTACGTACCGATTCGATAGGTACGCCAAGGCTTAAAGCATCGTAAATATGGAACAGCCTGTCCCAGCTTGGGTGCTCCAGGCTGTGCATAATTTCTTCCAGGTTGCGGCTCTGGCGGCCATCGGCTCCTAAGCCCGCACGGCCTATCTCTAAACTCTGACAGGCTTTTTGCAACGCTTCAATAAAGCTGCGGCCAATGCCCATTACTTCGCCTACCGATTTCATTTGCAGGCCAAGCTCGCGGTTGGCGCCTTTGAATTTATCAAAGTTCCAGCGGGGTATTTTAACAATCACATAATCCAAAGTTGGCTCAAAATAAGCCGAAGTTGTTTTGGTGATCTGGTTTTCTATTTCATCAAGGTTATAACCTATGGCAAGCTTAGCAGCAATTTTGGCAATTGGGTAACCGGTTGCTTTTGATGCCAGCGCAGATGAGCGCGATACGCGCGGGTTAATTTCAATGGCGATGATAGCCTCATCGGCAGGGTTAACAGAGAACTGTACGTTACAGCCGCCCGCGAAGTTACCTATGGCGCGCATCATGCGGATGGCCTGGTTACGCATATCCTGGTAGCAGCGGTCGCTCAGGGTCATGGCCGGTGCCACGGTTATCGAGTCGCCGGTGTGGATGCCCATCGGGTCGAAGTTTTCGATAGAGCAGATGATAATTACGTTGTCGTTATTATCGCGCAGCAGCTCTAATTCGTATTCTTTCCAGCCAATAACGGCCTGTTCAACTAAAACCTCGTGGGTAGGGGATGCCTGTAAGCCTTTGCTTAATGCGGCGTCAAAATCCTCTTTTTTATGTACAAATCCTGCTCCTTTACCGCCAAGGGTATAACTTGGGCGAATAACCAGCGGAAAACCAATTTCCTGTGCGGCTTCTTTACCTTCCAGAAACGAGTTGGCAATTTTCGATGTTGCTACGCCTACACCAATATCAACCATCAGTTGGCGAAAAGCTTCGCGATTTTCGGTTTTTTCGATGGCTGCAATATCAACACCCACAATTTTCACATTGTGTTTTTCCCAAATACCCTGCTCGGCAGCCTCAATACAAAGGTTAAGTGCGGTTTGGCCACCCATTGTGGGTAGTACAGCATCAATTTTCCGCTCGTTAAGTATCTGCTCGATACTTGCGCAGGTTAAGGGCAGTAAGTAAACATAATCGCCGATAACCTTATCCGTCATGATGGTGGCGGGGTTGCTGTTGATAATGGAAACGGTAATACCTTCTTCTTTAAGGGAAAGGGCGGCTTGCGAGCCGGCGTAATCAAATTCGCAGGCCTGGCCAATAATAATGGGGCCAGAGCCGATAATCAGAACGGATTTGATGGAATTATCTTTGGGCATGGGCTTTTTAATGAAAAAGTCTATAGTTCTAAGCCTGAAGTAAAAACAACCGACTCATTAATATGCGCATGAAAGGGAAACTCCGATTCTTGCATTCGGGATGCAAAGATAGGTTTTTGAGTGCTTCTGTTAAAGTTTTTTTATAATTTAATATTGGCTGGCTCTTTAGCATAAATGAATAATTGTTAATGGTTTTAATGTGCTGATAATAAATAAATTACAAAACTATAGCACTGGGTTTAAATATCAAGAAATTTTATTCTTTTAAGCTTTGCCCCAATTTTTGCAGCCAACGTATGGAGCGGTTTCTCTATCGATACATGCACAAGGTAAGCAACAGCCATAGTAGCCACCAAGGAAGTAACCACGATGCATGCCGCGTTGTAGCTAAAGCGATGTGTAAATAAAGAAGCGATGGTAATTAATACCGGCAGGTGCAATAGGTAAAAGCCGTAGGATATTTTACCTAAAAAAGTAAATATTTGATGATCGAGAAACTTATGCATTGCGTTATTAGCCATTACAATCAGTATCAACATACAGCTGCCAGCGGCAATTAAATAATTGGCTAAAATCCGCTGATCCTGGTTTAGTTGTAAATAGGTTTTTAAAAACTCAAAAACGATGTTATATAACGCAATCCCGACTATGGCGAGTAAAATAACTTGGGTTGCCTGCCATTGTTTGAGATTGGCTGTTAGCCAATCCTTATACTTAGCCATTAGTATGCCCAGGTAAAACACGCCAAGTGCCCAGTGGCTATACCTGTAAGTTAAAGCAATGATGATAAAAAGGAATACGATATTTAAAGCAGCACCGTTACGCGATACTATTTTGATGAAAAAGGGCAGTATAACCGACATTTGCATTTCGATGACCAGCGACCAAATAGGCGGATTGATCAGGTGTTGGTTAAAATCGGGGCCGATCAACAAAAAAGTTTTTAAAAGGTCTTTTACGTTAGCTGCGTTCCAGTCCCATGCCCAATAGGCTTTAAACCATATAGCAGAACCAGTCATGGCATTTTTATCATAAATGAATGCTTTTAATACTACCGAGAAAATAATGGCAAAAATGAATGCAGGATAGATCCTGAAAATCCGTTTGATATAAAATGACGACAGGTTTAACGGCGCATCCGGGTTTACATACGGCAAACTCAAAACAAAACCACTTAAAACAAAAAAGAACATTACAGCCGCATTACCATTAAACAATATCCCCAATGGTGTAACGCCGATTTTGCCTATCAGTCCGGTATCGAACAAAACAGCTATCGAATGGCAAGAAAATACTGCAAAGGCAGCCAACCCACGTAAACTGTCGAGGTATTTAAGCCGGTGATGTGCAACAGGTAGGGATAAGATTTTCTGCATTATATATACTCTACGGTGATATGGGCAGCAAAGTTGTTTACAATAATAAGAACATAAACACGCCTTATCAATTATAGCTATTTAAGTTAGTAGCTATGATCATTTATGTACCTCTTTAAATTTCAGCATTTCGGTGAGTTTTAGCTCCCTTGCCGGTATCAAATACGCATGACAGCCCGGTTTTTTTGAGCAGGTAAAAAACGCCAGATGACATATTACCCCCGTGCAATTTAACGAAACAAATGAGGGGTGAAATGAGTATACGTTTTAAATAAGAAATCTGTAGGCCGTATATTTATATTGTTAAGTACTTGCAATAAACCATTTGTTTCCATAAAATCTTAATATATTTATACAAGGTATAAATTACCTGTAAAACCAATTAAACTTGTAATTGTAGTATTGTACAATTACCTTACAGCGATAAATTATGATGAAGAAACATACATTTTTTCTGTTTGCCGCTATTTTCCTGTTTGGAAGTTGTGGTATGCTGCAGTCAATCATGAAATCTACCTTTCCTTATACGGCTAATCTGGTAATTCCGGCATCCTCACCGGTCGATCAGCCGCAAACTGCTATAAGTACGGCCAACAGTTTCGATCAGGATTTTACCAAAGATGGCAATAATGCCAACCGGATAAGCGAAGTACGTATTATATCGGCAAAACTACAATCAAAAAGCCCATCAGATTATAACATTGGTAATATTGCCGCATTGCGGATTTATATGGCCAAAGCTGATGGTAGCGACGAGGTACTGGTGGCCATTCGTAAAGATATTACTGCCAATGTTGGTAACAGCGTAGTGCTGGATATAGACAATTCGCATTTTTTGGATGAAATTGTAAGGGAGCCAAGCGTGCGTATCCGGATGGTTTACCTGCTACGTAAGGCTGTAAACACTGATGTGGAACTGAAAGTATCGTTAAGCATAGGCGCCGAACCAAGGGAGCGATAAATATCAATACCCCTTCAGTGCAAAAGTAACCGGCACCGAATACAAAACCCTTACCGGCGACCCAAAACGCATACCCGGTATCCACTTCGGCGAAGCATTTAATACCCTTACGGCTTCGGCGTCAAGCTCCCGGCTAACAGATTTTGTAACTTTAACCTCTGAAACCTGCCCGGTTTTTTCAACAACAAAAGTTAAAACCACATGGCCTTGTATATTATTTTGCCTTGCATACGGGGGATATTCAATATGGTTGGAAAGATACCGGCCAAAGCCTTGAACCCCACCTTTAAACTGCGGCGGCACACTCCTTGTTTTGGCATAGGTATTAACTTTGCCATCATCTAATGTAGCGGTACCTGAAATGAGTTGGCCGTTACTATAATTTTCTTCAAAACGGGTATGGATATCTTCAAACCGGCCTTTCCAAAGCCCTTCCCGTTTGCCGTTTTTGATTTCGCCCTCTTCGGTTATTTTTTTAAAGTCGTTATTATAACCAACATAATGCCCGTTGCCATTTACAATAAGGGCGGTTCCTAAAGAATCGAGACAATCCGTTAACAAGTAGTTACCCTCAAAATCATTATAGGGGCTTTCATTATCAGGGAATTCCCTGCCAAGGTATAACTTACCGTTTGGGAAATAATCATAGGCGTTATTAATCTGCCTGCCTTTTTTGTAGGTGCGCACAGATTCCTTATTGCTGTTTTTAAAATACGTGATGCACTGGTCCTCAAGCGTTATGGGGTCGATGGTGGAGGTTTTGCCCAACGTCTTAATTTTCCCGTTAGGGTAATACTCCAGAATATTGAAGAAAACCGTCCCTGAATCAGGCTCGCGAATTATCCTGATATAATCGGCGCTGTCGCGTATGTCAACATGCTTGCCGTTGTTTTTCAGAAAATAAACATTCTGGCGCTGGGCAAAGCACAGCGACGTTATGAAAAGAAAGGTAAAGGTTAAAGGTAATTTCATTGATAAACCAGGGGCTTTAAAACCGCGCTAATTTACTTTATTAAAGTATTATCACCATCAGAAAATATCAATATACGTTTCATGTTCTCTCGCTTCATCGCGCTCCATATAGGCGCTGAACGTATCATTAAGCATAGGCGCCGGGCCAAGGGAGCGATAATACAGGAGGTTGGTTTATAACCCAGCCCCCTGTATTGTATCATTTACCGGCTATAAATCACTTTTTGTAAATTTTAAACCCTTGTGTTTTGCCTTTAACATCTGTTACGGATACCACATAATAGCCGCTTTTAAACCCGTTTAACTTTAACTGGTAGTGTTTGCTGCCGATATTTGTATAGTTGCCTACCGCGCCCCCCGTACCAAATACGGTAAGCCTTACGGCCGAAATTTCGTCGGGATTATCAATATTTAATGTTGATGTAACCGGATTTGGGTAATACATTAGCTTAGCCACGTCGGAATCATTGGCTGCTATTATTTCCTGTTGTTTTAAATAGGTTGATGAAAAGCTGCCCCCTAAAGTAATACGATAAAGAGCGGCATCTGATGCCCCAACTGTAAAGCCTATTGAACTTGTAAGGGTTGATGTGGTGCCCGAGAATAACTCCTTCATAGCATATGTGCCTGTAGGTAAACCTATACGGCTATAACTTACCGAATAGGACTTACTGCTTGTGCCGTAGTTAAACGCTGCCAGGTACAGGTAGTTGCCAACCGCGCGGGCAAACAGCTCGCTTGTGCCTGTGCCGGTATTTGCCTCAACCGGCCTGAACGCTACCCCGTTGCGGGCAATATCCAATACTTCCTGGTTTTGAAAAAGAGTTTGCGCGGTGGTTGTCCACTGGCCGGTAGTTGAAAAGTTATCGCCTGTAATAACCGTACCTGTAATAACGCCCGATGCAACCCTTGCATGGTTTGTACCCAATGATGCAGTTGATAAAACTTCATGGTCGGCATCAATATAATTGTACATGTAGGTTTGCCACCAGCCGTAATTGGTACTGTTAAGGGTGTATTTACTATCGCTTATTGATGAAAATGCATCGCAGGCTATGCGGCGCATGTGCGCGTAACGTGCAGTAGCCAGGTTTGGTGATATAGCCGCATAAACCAGCATTTGCCCGGCTAACTGGTCGGTAAGGTATTCCATGCCCTGGCGGTAAGCCTGCATGCCTGTATGCACCGATCCATCATAGTAGCTATCAGCTTCGATGGCCGCATGCCCCAGAAAATCAATCTTGATCATCTGGAAACCGGCAGTTTTAAATCGCCCTATCATCCAGGCAATCCGTTGTTTGGTGCCCGGATGGGTGGGATCTAAGGCGCGGCAGCCGTCAAGGTCATGGTAGGCGCCATTTTCTTTTGACCATATATCGGTATAATTATAGCTGCTCCCCTCAACAGTGCGGCTGGTTTTGCCCCAGTCAACAAATGGCGCCCAATATATACCGGGCTTTAATCCTTTAAGTTTGCAATAATCTGCAAATTGCTTAAGCTCGGTATCGTTCAGGTTGTCCCAGTATGAATCAAGGTCAATATATGCGGTATTGCCATTGCGGAAGGTGGTTAAAGTATTGGCAAAAAAATCAACCACACCCTTTGCATTGGTAAGGTTTAAGCCGCTTTGGATAGATCCCCAGCTGTTCCAGCCGAAGGGTGTGCCCTGTGTCCAGTTAAAAATATAGGGCGGTTCGGCAATGCGGTTTGATGATCCGAACTCTTCCATGCCATCGCGCCAGTCATTAAAAAAGCCAACCATCATTTTAGGCGATTTGGCGTAGGTACCGCCTTGCCCTACCCAGCCGTGGCCTTTTTTATCGCGGGTAATAGCTTCCTGGGCAAGCCCGCCAAATAACGACAACTGCGACAAGGTACTGCCTGAGCCAACAACCGTTATTCCGGTTTTCCAGTCGCTGTGCTCAATTGAGCCCAACACCAGGCCATTGCGGCTGGTGTTATCATATATAGCGGTTACTTCAGAACTGGTTGTGTTTACCGATCCGCTGAGCGCCTGCGCATCATAACTGATAAAGGTATCGTTATCAAAAGGCGATTTAATAACCCGGTTGTCGCCGCTTACGGGCAAAACAACATTGGTTGATATCAGCGGCGCCATATTATAACAATTGGCGCCTGTGCCATTTAAGGCAATATCGGTATAAAAATAATTGCGGCTGTTATACACATAAAATACCTGCTGCATGGGGATTAACCCATTGCCCGATAACGAAATAATATGTTTTGTGCCTGCGCCAAAACCATCGCTTAAAGCCGCTGTACTGTAAGTTCGGGTAGCGTAGTTTGGGCTTGATTGCGCGGTGTTTGATTGCGCTGTGGCAACAGCGTCTGTAATTACCTTAGTGCCATTAAAATAAACATTGTATTTGCCCGTAGCCAGGTTATATTCAATACGGTTATTGGTGCCAAAACTGATGTTTTTAATAGTTGCCGGAATAATGGCAAGGCTTAGCTTATCGGCATTGGGGGCATACCAGCCTGCGTAGTTTAGCTTAACGGTATTGTTGCCCGCGTTTAAGGTAACGGGGATGGTGGCCGCACCCACCGTAGCCCATCCGCCGCTGGGCAGGCAGGCCAGTTCGGTGGCTGTACCGCCGTTTACCGATACAAAAAACGACCGGGGATCTTGCGTGGCGTAGTAAACTGTAAGAATGTAGTCGCCCGCGGCGGCCACATTAACCGTGTTGGTTACCGATCCGTTACCAAGGTTGCCCACCATAGAGGTGCCCGAGCAGGCTGCGCACGACTGGATAGCGGATCCACCCGCTAAAACTCCGGCTTCGGCTTCATAGAATTTGGGAGCGGTGCCAATTCTATCCACATTGGGCGCGTAATCGCCTGCGTTATTATTTAGTTTAATGGTGTTTGCACCCGCCTGCAGGTTTACTATTAAGGTGGTTGTGGCAAGTGTGCTCCAACTGCCCGAATTGCAGGCAATAACTACCGCAGCATCGGTATTTACGGTAACATACAGATTGCGCGGATCGCCGGAGAAGTAATTGATGGATAAGGTATATTGCCCCGCGTTGGTAACATTTACCGGGATAATAACAGTACCATTTGATGGCCCCCCCACATAGCCTACGTGCTGCCCGCCCGATGCACTGCCATTGGCTTGTACAACGGCGCCGTTTGACAAGCTGCCAGATTCGGCCTCAACCCAGGTTTGGGCGAATGCCGGGCCGGCAATTAAGAGTAACAGGGTTGTTGATAGCACAGCAAATAGCTGCCGCCAATTCCATTGCATAGCAAGGTTGATAAAACAGGATTGTTTCATAGTGTATGATTTAAGTATAGTTGGTTCAATTGGTAGTATCTGTAATTATTGCCACGCGTTGTGGCAAGCTAACCGGCAGACAATATGTGGCAATGGGATGGGGAGTACCAGTGCTACGCAGCTAAATGTAGGAATTTTAATTTTATTAATGTCAGGTTTACATTAATATTTTAGCCTTTAAACCACGCCCGAATCACTATAGCAGCCTGGCGTGATTATAAAACGTTTTAGGCGCAAATAAATATTTTATAATTGTTTACCGGAAATGAATAAATGAGGGATAAGAGGAGGTTATGAATTTTGCAGATAAGGCGTAGCTATACTTATGCGGTTTGCCGCTGACCTGGAAAATCGGGATTATTTATCAGGTTGAGAATTTGAAATAGTACCGGTAAGCTGCCAGCCTTATTTAATCAGTTTATTATCACCATCGGGAAACACCAATATTGGCTCATAGGCACGTGCTTCATCGCGCTCCATATAGGCGTACGACATAATGATAACCACATCGCCAACCTGGGCCAACCTTGCGGTTGCGCCATTTAAGCAAACAGTACCGCTGCCGCGTTCGCCTTTTATCACATAAGTTTCAAAGCGGGCGCCGTTATTGTTATTCACTATCTGAACTTTTTCGTTCGGGATAATATCGGCTGCTTCTATCAGGTCTTCGTCAATTGTAATACTGCCCACGTAATTCAACTCCGCCTGAGTAACCTTCACCCTGTGAATTTTGGACTTTAATATCTCAATAATCATGGCGCAAAGTTATAAACTTTTTTGTTCATGGTTGATAGTTGATGGTTCATGGCCAAAAAGATTACAATTGGTTCATAGTCAATAAATAATAAACAACCTGTGCTATAAACGATGAACCATCAACTAAAGTATCAACATATTATCTATCAATCTTGTTTTGCCTGCCCGGGCTGCTACAAGGGCAACTATACTTTTTGTATCGGCAGTGGCCGGCAGCAAGGTGTCGCCATCAACAATTTCAAAATATTCAAGGGCTATGCCGGGTTCACCGGCTATCATCTGTTCGGCTTGCTGCTGTAGCCCGGGAATGCTGCCGCTGTTAAAATTGGTTTTAACCCGGTTTAATGTTTTTGATAATATGAGGGCGTGCTGCCTGTCATCGGCAGTTAAATGAATGTTCCTTGAGCTCATGGCCAGTCCGTCTGCATCGCGTAAAATAGGGCACATTACCAGCTTTACGGGTATGTTTAACAAACTAACCATTTTGCTGATTACCATAAACTGCTGGTAGTCTTTCTGTCCAAAAAAAGCTATATCGGGCTTTACAATGTTGAACAGTTTATTTACCACCTGCATAACACCCTGGTAATGTCCCGGCCGGAATTTGCCCTCCAGTAAATGCTCCAGGGTGCCAATGTCTAAATGCCATTTCTCATTATCATCATACATCTCATCAACCGCCGGATTAAACAATATATCGCAGCCGGCCTGCTCCAGCATGGCTATATCGGCAGCAATGGGGCGGGGGTATTTTTCAAGGTCTTTAGGGTCGTTAAACTGGGTTGGGTTTACAAAAATACTGCAAACCACTTCGGTGCTAATTTGCTGAGCCTGTTTAATTAACGATATGTGGCCGTTATGCAGCGCACCCATTGTAGGTACAAAGCCAACGGTTTTGCCGGCTTTATTGGCAAAGTACCGGGTTATCTGTTGCCTGGTAGTAAATATCTTCAATGTAGTTTGAATTACAAAAATTTGGTAAAGGTGTGCATTTGCGCAAAAAATACCAAAAGTTACTTGCACAATTCGTTGACAGTTCATATAATAATGATTATATTTGCCCACTCAAATTTTTTGACTTCTTTACATATTTTTAATACTGATTAAGTGATGGGTAAATCTAAGCTATTGTTTATAACTCATGAAATGTCTCCTTTCCTTGAACTCACAAAAATTGCTGAAATAACACGCCAACTTCCGCAGGCAATGCAGGAGAAGGGATTCGAGATCCGGATTCTTATGCCGCGTTTTGGTAATATTAACGAGCGCAGGAACAGGCTTCATGAAGTTATCCGTTTATCGGGTATGAATATTATTATCAACGATAATGATAACCCGCTGATCATTAAGGTAGCATCTATCCCGGCAGCGCGTATGCAGGTGTATTTTTTAGATAATGAAGAATATTTTCAGCGTAAACATGTGTTTGGTGATAAGGACGGGAAGTTTTATGCCGATAATGACGAGCGTATGATCTTCTTTTGCAAAGGTGCATTGGAAACGGTAAAAAAATTAGGATGGGCTCCTGATATTATCCATTGCCATGGATGGTTAAGCGCCCTGGTACCTGCGTATTTAAAAACTACTTACAAAGACGATCCAACTTTTAAGCATTCAAAAATCATTTATTCGATTTACGAAAACGACTTTAATGATAAGCTTAGTGCCGATTTTGCCCAAAAAGCAATCATGAGCAACATGACCGAAGCACACGTTGACGCTTACAAAGAAGGTACCAATACTGCACTTTATGCCGGCGCAATCCAATACTCAGACGGGATTGTTTTGGGCAGCGAGAATATTGATGCAGATGTGTTAAATAATGTTAAAAACAGCAATAAATCGGTTTTAGAATTTGATTCTACCGCAGATTTCGAAAATTATTACAATTTTTACGACGAAATTACCAACGACGAATTGGTGCATGTTGCATAAGACTTAATATTATATATGAAATTTTTCAGATTAGACTTATTGACCCTGTTAATAAGTCTTTTTATTTTCAATAGCTGTAAGCGCCAGGACGGCATAGGTTTAGGGGTAGATACATCAACCCAGGTAAGCGGCACCTTGCTTGTTGATACCACCGTTACTATTAATACAGTTGACGAAGATACAGCAACCGTAGTTACATCGGGTTTAACTAAAACACCGCTTGGCGAGTTTGTTGACCCGATATTTGGTACAACAACAACAAATGTAGCGCTTGGTATTCAGCTGCCAACTGTTCCCTACACCGTTCCTGCGGGTACACTTATCATAGATTCGGCCGTGCTTGTGCTGGGTTATGCAGATGGTTTTTATGGCGATTCGGTAGCCACACGCTATAAAATTAACGTATATCAGTTAGCTACTACCGATCAGCCGGTAAACCAAACTTATTATGGTACTAAACGCTGGTTAAACCGGGGCGTTGTATGGGGCACAAAAACATTTACAGCTAATACGCACGATAGTTTAACTATTGCCCGCATCCGTAAGGATACCATTGATACTGTGCAAAGGGTGGCCCCGCAATTGCGGGTACCTTTTGATAAAAAGTTTATTTACGATAATCTTTTTAATGCAAATGGTACAACTTTAGCTTCTAATGCGGCATTTCAGAATGCGGTTAGCGGTTTGTACCTTACCTTGCAAAGGGCGCAATCTTCAAATGCCGGCGGCACATTGCAGTTAAACCTTTCAGCGGCCAGATCCCATTTGGATGTATTTTATAGGGCCAAAAAGGATACTACAACAGATACTGCAAGTGTATCGTTAACCTTTCCGATACATGCTGCCGAAATAACGCATCGGCACAGCGCTACGATAGACAAAGCCCGAAAGGCGGCTGTAACTTCGCAAACTACGGTTTACCTGCAAGGGCTGGGCGCCTTGCGTGCAAAAGTTGGGTTCCCGGGTTTAAGTAAGCTTAAGCCGGATTCAATTGTATTGAACCGCGCCGAGCTTGTTATCACCCCCGTGGCTGGGTCGGCTATCCCTTATGCAGCGTTACCCAAATTAACCATGTACCAACTGGATATTGCCAAACAGCGTATCCTGATCCAGGATGCATCGTCATCAAATCCACTTTACCAGGCAGGCATATTTGGCGGCTTTTACACCAACACAACTAAAGAGCCTGTGAAAGCTTACCGCTTTGTAATTACAAGCTACGTTCAGGACCTGATCCGTAAAAAGACTACGGACTACGGAACATATATTGCACCTGTTGATATCACCGAAGTAAATTCCACAACGGGCGCCACAAGCATTAGCCCGAGTGCGCAAGTTGCAGGTCGCGTAGTTCTTATCGGCAGCGATAACAGTTCGGCTAACCGGGATTACCGCATTAAACTGAACATCTTTTATACCAAGATACCCAAGCTATAAAAGCTCAATTAAAATAAAAAGAATCCCCGCTTAGGGGATTTTTTTGTTTAAGCCCAAAATACTTCTTAAAATAAATTTTTAAGTAAGTAAAAACCTTTCCGTTTTCTGAAATAATTAAAATAATAAGCTATGAAGTGTGTTATATAGCTGATTATTTTTGCTCCATTTACATTTTATAAAATTTACTATGTGCGGAATTGTTGGTTATATAGGTTACAGGGATGCTTATCCCATTATTATAAAAGGACTTCATCGTTTAGAATACAGGGGGTACGACAGTGCCGGTGTTGCCCTGTTAGATAAGGAACTGAAGGTTTATAAAAAAGCCGGCAAGGTTGATGACCTTGAAAAATTTGTGAAAGATATTGACCTTAAAGGGTCAATGGGGATGGGGCATACACGCTGGGCTACCCACGGCGCACCAAGCGACCGTAATTCGCACCCGCACTCATCCGGCGACCGTAAGCTCACCATAATACATAACGGTATTATCGAAAACTACGGTGTTATTAAAGAAACGCTTACAGCCAAAGGTCACGTTTTTAAAAGTGATACCGATACCGAGGTGCTCATTCACCTGATAGAAGACATTATGGATCAAACAGGCCTTGGCCTGCGCGAGGCTGTAAGGGTATCGCTTACTAAAGTTATAGGCGCGTACGCCATCGTTATTATGAGTGCCGATGAGCCCGATTTGCTTATAGCGGCGCGTAAAGGCAGCCCGATGGTGATAGGTGTAGGCAAAGGCGAATACTTTATAGCATCAGATGCCACGCCGATTGTGGAGTATACTAAAAACGTGATTTATTTAAACGATAGCGAAATTGCTTACATACACCGTGATAGCCTGCTGATAAAAAATATCGATAACTCGGTTCAAACCCCGTATATCCACGAGTTAGACCTTAAGTTGGAAATGCTGGAAAAAGGCGGATACGAGCATTTTATGCTGAAAGAGATCTACGAGCAACCCCGTTCCATTCGCGATTGCTTGCGTGGCCGTATTTACCCGCAGCAAGGTAAAGTACAATTGGGAGGTATCAAAGAATACACCGAGAAGCTGAAGAATGTAGACAGGATCATTATCATTGCCTGCGGTACCTCATGGCATGCCGGCCTGGTGGGCGAATATTTGATTGAGGAATACGCCCGTGTACCCGTTGAGGTGGAGTATGCCTCGGAGTTTAGATACCGTAACCCCATCATCACCGAGAAAGATTTGGTAATAGCCATCTCTCAATCTGGCGAAACTGCCGATACTATGGCAGCTATTGAGCTGGCTAAAGAAAAAGGGGCTACTATTTTTGGTATCTGCAACGTAGTAGGTGCATCCATCCCGCGTACTACCCATGCCGGTGTTTACACGCATGCGGGCCCCGAAATTGGGGTAGCATCAACCAAGGCCTTTACAGCCCAGGTAAGTGTTTTAACGTTGATTGCATTTTATATAGCCCAGCAGCGTGGTAAAATAACCCAAAGTAAGCTGGTTGAATATTTAACCGAATTAAACCAGATACCTCAACTGGTTGAGGAAGCTTTAAAATGCAACGATCATGTAATAAAGATTGCCGCCAGGTTTAAAGATTCAACCAATTGCCTGTTCCTGGGCAGGGGCAGCTCATTTCCGGTTGCTTTAGAGGGCGCCTTGAAGCTGAAAGAGATCTCCTACATTCATGCCGAGGGCTACCCCGCTGCCGAAATGAAACACGGCCCTATCGCCTTAATTGACGATGATATGCCGGTGGTTGTAATTGCAACCCAAAGCTCATCGTACGAAAAGGTGATCAGTAACATACAGGAGGTAAAAGCCCGTAAAGGCCACGTAATAGCCATTGTTACCGAAGGTGATACCGAGGTGCGCAACATGGCCGATTTTGTGATTGAGATACCCCAAACCCACGAAGCATTTGTGCCGCTAATAGCAACTATACCATTACAATTACTGGCCTACCACATAGCGGTAATGCGCGGCTGTAACGTAGATCAGCCAAGGAATTTAGCAAAATCTGTTACAGTGGAGTAGGTTTAGTTTTAGATATGAGATGTTAGATATGAGATATGAGATGCCTTGCAAAAGGGATCTTTTTTATCAAACAAAAATGAGATTTAAAACGCTGTGGAAGCTGTCTCAAATCTCATATCTAACATCTCATATCTAAATTAAGCCGGCATGTGCTGCATGGTTTCTGCCAGATCAAGCTGCAGGCCTTTGGCTATGGCCATGCCCAGGTTAATATCCGCACGAAACCAGTGACAAAGCTGGCGGTTGGTAATCAGGTCTTTCTTCGGCCCATCTATACCGCTCATGGAGTTTACGATATTATTAATTAAATCCTGCTTTTGTTGGGCATCCATTAACCGGTACAAATTGCCGGGCTGTGTGTAATGGTCGTTTTCGCCTTCGGCATTACGGTCATACCAATCGCCAACAGAGCTGCCAAAATCCCAGGCGGGTTCTTTATAGCTTTGGTCGGCCTCAATATCATCAAAACTGTTGGGGAAGTAATTAGGTGCCGATCCGTGATTACCGTTAACAGTCATTTGGCCATCCCGCTGGTAATTACTTACCAGGTATGGGCATCTATTAACCGGTATTTGCTCGTAATTGCCCCCTAACCGGTAACGGTGCGCATCCGGATACGACAGGATACGGCCCTGCAGCATCTTATCTGGTGAGTAACCAACACCGTCGATAACGTGAGCCGGAGCAAAAGCAGCCTGCTCCACATGGGCAAAATAATTATCGGGGTTTTCATTCAACTCCAATACGCCAACATCAATCAGCGGGTAATCGCCATGTGGCCACACCTTGGTTAAATCAAATGGGTTGATGTGATAAGTTTTGGCATCAGCCTCGGGCATTACCTGTATTTTCATGGCCCATTTCGGAAAATCGCCGTTATCAATATGGGTTAGCAAATCATGTTGTGCAAAATCAGGGGCTTTGCCGCGCATTTCGCCGGCCTCGGCATCGGTAAAGTTTTTGATGCCCTGCAGGGTTTTAAAATGAAATTTAACCCAAAATCTTTCGTTAGCGGCATTAATGAAAGAAAAAGTATGGCTGCCGAAGCCATCCATGTGGCGATAGCCGTAAGGCGTGCCCCTATCACTCATCAGGATGGTTACCTGGTGCAGGCTTTCGGGGTTTAACGACCAAAAATCCCACATCATGGTAGCGCTTTTACAATTGGTATATGGGTCGCGCTTTTGCGTGTGAATAAAATCGCCGAATTTTTTGGGGTCTTTTATAAAAAACACCGGGGTGTTGTTGCCAACTAAATCCCAGTTTCCATCCTCGGTATAAAACTTAATGGCAAAGCCACGCGGGTCGCGTTCGGTATCAGCCGATCCCTTTTCGCCTCCAACGGTCGAAAATCGAAGAAACAATTTTGTTTGTTTGCCAATGGCGTTAAAAACTTTTGCCCTGGTATATTTACTAATATCATGTGTAATTGTCAGTGTTCCGTATGCACCCGAACCCTTGGCATGTACAACACGCTCAGGTATCCGTTCGCGGTTAAAATGTGCCATTTTTTCGTGCAGAATAAAATCCTGCAACAGGATTGGTCCCCGTGGCCCCGCAGTTTGCGAATTTTCGTTTTCGGCGTAAGGCTTACCCGAGGCAGTTGTCAGTTTCTTTTTAGTTTCCATAAATACTTGGTTTTGCAATTCAAACTTCAGTATAATAATTCAATAGAGAAAATCAATAATTACTATATTTGTATAGAGTTTATCTATATCAAATGACTATAACACAACTGGAATACATTGTAGCTGTTGATACCTATCGCAGCTTTGTTTTAGCCGCCGAAAAGTGTTTTATTACGCAGCCTACCTTAAGTATGCAGGTACAAAAGCTGGAGGATACCCTCGGCGTAAAAATATTCGACCGCAGTAAACAGCCTGTAACCCCTACAGAAATAGGTATCGAAATAATTGCCCAGGCCCGCATCATGCTGTCTGAAAGTGAGAAGATTAAAGAGATCATCACCGACAGGCAAAAAGAGCTATCTGGCGAATTAAGAGTTGGTATTATCCCTACTGTATCGCCTTATATATTACCAAAAATCATCCACGGGTTTATAGAAAAATATCCGCAGGTGAAGCTGGTAGTATGGGAACAAACAACCGAAGAAATTGTTCAGCAGTTAAAACTGGGGATGATTGATTGCGGAATCTTGTCAACCCCGCTGCATGAAAGTAGCTTGACGGAGATCCCCGTTTTTTATGAAAATTTTGTGGCTTACGTATCCAAAAACAGCAAGCTTTCAAAAAAGAAAAGCATCACGCCCGACGATATTGACATGGAAGAGATCTGGATCCTGAACGAAGGGCACTGCATGCGCGAACAGGTATTAAATATTTGCCAGCGCCGTAAAGCCACCAAAGGTTTCCAGCATTTTGAATACAATACCGGCAGCGTTGAAACCCTTAAACGCATGGTAGATCAGAACAATGGCGCCACCATATTACCCGAGCTGGCCCTTGCGGAATTAAACGATAAACAGTTGGATAAAGTGCGCTATTTTAAATCGCCCGAACCGGCCCGCGAAGTAAGCATCGTTATCCAACGCAACTTTTTGAAGCGTCGTCTGATTGAAGCCCTCAAAAACGAAATACTTGAGTTTGTACCCAAGCGGATGAAAAGCAAAAAGAAAAAAGAGGTGATGGATATATAGGATGTTCGATTTCGGATGTTCGATTTCGGATTTTTGAAGGTGCGGATTGTAAATGTGCTGATTTCAGTTTGTAAATGTGCAGATGAGCAAAGCGATTCCTGTGGGCCGGTCTTGATACTTGATACTAACTACTTGATACCTGTTTAGAATCTTTCTAAATAAATTTGGATGAATTGTCATAATGGATTACTTTTGGCCATTATTTATAATTAGTCTAAATAAAAATGAATCAACCCAAACTCAACTTTTACAAATTTTTTACTTTTGTTCTTATATCCGTAACGCTGCTTTTTACCGTTAAGCCGGCATCGGCACAACAAAACCGTGGTACCGTTAACGGGCAGGTAGTTACTAATACCAATAAGCCTGCCGATAACGTTTCGGTAATGTTAAAGGGAACTAAATACGGTACAATTACTGATGATGATGGCAATTTTAGCTTCAGGGCACCGCAGGGTAAATACACACTAATAGTTTCGCAGGTTGGCAGCCAGAGCCAGGAGGCTGCCGTTGAGGTTATTGCCGGTAAAACTATTGTTATACCCCAGTTTACGGTGTCTGACGCTACTCACGGTTTGCAGGAAGTGAATATCAACGCCAATAAAACCAATAAGTTTAAACGCAACAAAAGCGTTGATGTAGCTAAAATGCCTTTGAACAACCTGGAGAACGCTTCGGTTTACAATAGCATAAGCAGCCAGTTATTACAAGAGCAACAAGTATTTTCCGTTGATGACGCCATACGTAACGCATCGGGTATCCAAAAAATGTGGGAGGCAACCGGCCGCGGCGGCGATGGTGGTGCTTATTATGCCAGTCGCGGTTTTGTGGTACAAGCTGCGTTACGTAACGGCATTGCCGGTAATGTTACCAGTTCGATTGATGCATCCAATATCGATCGTATCGAGATTATAAAAGGCCCGTCGGCCACTTTGTTCGGGAGCAGTCTTACATCATACGGAGGGCTAATAAACCGGGTAACCAAAAAAACCTATGACTCATTTGGCGGCGAAGTAACTACCTCGGCAGGTAATTTTGATTTTCAGCGTATGAGTGCCGATATTAACACCCCGCTCGATGCTCAAAAAAAAGTATTATTCCGTTTAAACACAGCCTATAACCACGAGGGCAGCTTTCAAAACACCGGCTTTAACCGCACTATAGCTGTAGCGCCAAGCCTGGTTTATAACGCTACTGATAGGTTAAGCATAGCGGTAGATGCAGAGTTGTTTTACGGAAAAAGCATTGGTAAGCCCATTTTCTTTTTCCCATATGGTGTTACCATTGCCCAGCTTGGACACAATCGGGCTGATGAACTTCCTATCGATTACAAGCAATCGTACATGGGGGATGATTTAACCGAAACATCAAGAAGCACCAATTTTTATGGCGAAGTAAAATATAAGATCTCCAATTCATGGACCTCGCGTACCAGCATCGCATCAACCCATAGTTATTCTGATGGTTTTGGCCCATACTTTTACCTGCTGCCCGGCGATTCTGTTTCCCGCAACGATCAATCCACCCGCAAAAGCAAGGATGACATGATCGAGATTCAGCAAAACTTTAATGGCGATTTCAAAATTGGTAAATTCAGGAACAGGTTTGTGGGCGGGCTCGATTTTTTCCGGGATAACTCCAACCAATACTTCTTCGGCAGTACTTTGGATACCGTATCATTAAAAGGGAACCAAAATTACGGCAACTTTAATAAAGCTGCGATGGATGCCATGTATGCTACCGGTACCTATGGCTTTACCTATCCTGCCATCTACATCCGCAACACCTATAGCGCATACGTATCTGACGTGTTCAACATTACCGATCAGTTGCTGGCATCGGCAGCCCTGCGGGTAGATCGTTTTGTTAATATCGGCAATTACGATCCTACAACCAAAACAAGGTACGGCGCTTATCAGCAAACAGCTTTCTCCCCAAAATTCGGCCTGGTTTATCAGCCTGTTAAAGATCACGTATCCTTATTTGCCAATTATCAAAACAGCTTCCGTAACCAAACCGGCATTACCGAAGATAATAAACCACTTAAGCCCGAGCATGCCAATCAAATTGAAGGCGGTGTTAAGCTGGATTTGTTTGATGGTAAGCTAAGCAGCACCATTAGCTACTACGATATTAAAGTTAAAGATATCACCCGCCCATCGGCTACGCCAAACCGGGTTATCCAGGATGGTACCCAGTTGAGCAAAGGCATCGAGGCCGAAGTGATTGCCAACCCTATTGCCGGCCTGAACGCTGTTTTAGGCTTCTCCTACAACGATTCTAAATACGATGCTACCACCAATGCCGATGTGGCCAACCGTCGCCCGGGAACAGCGTCATCGCCATACCTGGCCAATTTTTGGGTAAGTTATCGTTTACAAAAAAACGCCGTTAAAGGTTTAGGTTTTGGATTTGGCGGCAACTACGCCAGCGATAACAAAATTATTAACAGTGTAAGCCAGGGTGTATTTACTTTGCCCGCATACACCATTTTTAACGCATCAGCCTTTTACGACCTGAAAAACTACAGGATAGGCGCTAAGATGGATAACCTTACCAACCAAAAATACTGGATAGGTTATACCACCGTTAACCCGCAAAAATTAAGAAACTACGCCCTTACATTTGCCTATAAATTTTAAATATGACCTTTAAAAAAGGCATACTATTTGCACACCGATGGCTTGGGTTTATATCTGGGCTGGTGGTGTTTTTGGTGAGTATTACCGGCTGTATATTTTGTTTTCAGGACGAGATTCAGGATGCTATTCACCATTATCGCCATGTAGATAACCAGTATAAACCTTACCTTCCGCCATCGGTACTAAAGGCCGAAGGTTTAAAAGGATACCCCGGCGCTACGGCCAGCTATATGTATTATTACGGCGCCGACAGGCCGGCCGGTGTACTGGCGAATTTGCCGAAGGATAAGGGGATGTTGTATGTATACCTGAACCCTTATACCGGCAAGGTTACCCACACCGAAAACCCGATGCACAATTTTTTTATAATTGTTGAATACATCCATTTGTACCTGTTATTGCCGCCCAAAATAGGCGGCCTGGTAGTGGGAATATCGGTTATTATATTTGTTGTGATCATGATAACCGGCATTATCCTGTGGTGGCCTAAGCGTAAAACCGACCGCAAACGAAGCTTCACCATAAAATGGAACGGCCGCTGGCGCAGGGTTAATTACGATTTGCACAACGTACTGGGTTTTTACGCTACAAGTGTTGCCATAATTTTGGCTATAACCGGTTTAGCCATTGCTTTTGATTGGATGCGCGAAGGCATATATACCACAGTCAACCTTGGCAAGGCCTATCCCCAGGAAAAAGCAGTGTTAAAATCCAACTCGCTTTTAAAAGGCAAAACCGATACGCGCTTTATGATTGATAAAGCTTTTGAAGCCGCGCAGGCAGGGTCGCCGCGGGCCGAAATGTTTTTGCTTTTTGACGATGCATCCGCCTCGGGTACCATTGGTATTACTGCCTATGCCCAAAGCTTGCATTATTATAACAGCGACGAGTATGTTTTTGAAAAGTATACCGGCAAAATGCTCAAAAAAACAACCCATGCCCAAAAAAGCCCCGGCATGAAAATGAATAACATGAATTACGATTTGCACGTTGGCCAGGTGCTTGGGCTAACAGGCAAGATTATCGCTTTTTTAGCCAGTCTTATCTGTGCTTCGCTGCCCGTAACAGGCTTTATCATTTGGCTGGGCAAGCGTAAAAAAGGCAAATCAAAAAAAGGGAAAGATGAGATGCATCGGGGGATTGATTATCAGATTTTCTCAACGTAGAGACGCATAATTGCGTTTCCCGCATGCAAATCACACATGCAAATCGACCTTGCGATTGGACCTCCTGTCCCCATTGCTGTTTTTTAGGAATATATAAGTACTTTTACGAGGCTGTTGTAACTGCTTCAATTACAACAGGTAGCTCAGCTTTGCCAAAACACAACATCAAAGTACCCAAAGCTGGATAACTGCTTACACCTATGGATAAAATTACTGATAAATACCATCAGCCGGTTAACGCTGGCCCGAAGCGTCCGGATCTTTTGTTTGATTTAAAGGAAGTATCCAAACGCACTTACCAGCTGGGGCTTTCGGCCTTATCGCTGGGGGTGTTTTTATCGGTTTATGATGCCTTTATCGGCATGTATGTATCGTCGTTTTTGCTGGCTTGCTTTTGCCTGGCTATTTTAATGTTTGTGGTGTTAAAATGGCAGGATGCTATTAAAGACCTTACCATATCTATATTTTCGGTAACCTGCGGCCTGCTGGTGTGCCTGGTATTGCTGGAGGGGTTGCAAACCGACCAGTACCTGTTCTTTTTCCCCGCGCTGATAGCCGTGCCGCTGGTTGTCGACCTGAAACATAAGCAGGCCAAAAAGCCCGGCATTTTTGTGGGCATCATGATATTTGCCTTTGTTGCCTGTATTGTTATTGGGAACTATGTACCCCCGCTGGCCTATTTTACACCCGGCCAGGCAGCCCGGCTGGCCCTGGTTAACCGCTTTACTGCGCTTGGCTCAACCATTGTGCTGGCGGCGCTATACACGTTTTTCGAAAAAAAGTACATCGAAGAGATAGTTACCCAAAGCAACCGGGTTATCAATACCAAAACCCAGTTCCTGGCAACCATGGGGCACGAGTTGCGCACGCCCTTAAACGGTATCATCGGCATTGTAAACCTGCTGAAGCAGGAAAACTCGGCCACACGCCAGGCCGAGTACATCAGCATACTCCAAAACTCGGCCGACCATATGCTGCAGCAGGTAAATGACATCCTCGATTTTAACAAAATAGAGGCCGGCAAACTGGAACTGCATCCCATCACTATCAATTTGAGCAACTTTTTGCTCAATGTATGCCTGCCCTTTAAAGTGCTATCGGCAAACAGCAATGTGGAGGTACTGGCCGAGATTGACCGCCAGCTGGATATTCTAATATTTGCCGATGATATGCGCCTTACGCAGGTGCTCAACAATATTTTTGCCAACGCCCTTAAATTTACCGGCAACGGCTACGTAAAGCTAAAAGCCACTTGCCTTAAAAAAACCGACAAGCAAATAACCGTCGACTTTGTGATTGAAGATACTGGCATCGGCATTGACAAGGCCGACCAGGAAAAGATTTTTGAAGGCTTTTGGCAGGTATACCACGAGGGCACCCGCGAGCTTACCGGCACCGGGCTGGGCCTTACCATTTGCAACCGTATATTACAGCTGATGGGGGCAAAACTATTGCTCGAGAGCGAAAAAGGCAAAGGCAGCAAGTTTTCCTTCGGCTTAACGTTTAGCATTGCCCATGTGGCGCCGCTTCCTATACCGCTAAAGCCCGCGGCAGGCAACGGCGACCTTAAATTACTAAGGGTGCTACTTGCCGAGGATAACAAAATAAACATGATGGTAGCCAAAAAAGCCCTCACCAGCTTTGGCGCCACGGTTGACGCCGCTTATGATGGCGTGGAAGCCCTGGCCCGGTTGGAAGATTTCCCGCATTATGATGTGGTACTGCTCGACCTGGAAATGCCGGTAATGAACGGCTACGAAGCCGTTTTCAAAATCAAAAAGAAATACCCCCTGGTACCGGTCATCGCCTTCACCGCCTCCCTCGTAGACCAAAAAATGCTCGCCGACCTGCTGGCCAGCGGCTTTACCGATTGCATCCTCAAGCCCTTCAACCCCCAGCAGCTATCAGCCGTTATTAAAAAACATACGGGGGTTAAAGAAGGGGTGTAGTAAGGGAGTGGTAATATCGAATAATGAATTTTGAATGTCCAACATCGAAATTTTTAGTCTCGCGCAAAGACGCCAAGACGCTAAGAAAAAATAAGCAAATCACTTTGCTTCCTTGCGTCTTTGCGCGAAAAACCTCTTAACTTAATAGCATTGAAGAGATCCTGAGGGGGCAAAGTGCAGTGATTATCGTTAAAAGAATTGTCGAAAATCTTCTGGTAATATTCGCCTCACCGGGAAGAAAATATTGTGCAGGTGGTCAAAATCGCTATCGGTTGTGATTAACTGTAAGCCTAATAAGGCTGCCAACGACGCGATCCACAGGTCGTTTTTTCCCATATTTCTTGGAGTTTCAAACGGATATTCCTTAAAATTCGGATTCAATCTTTGCGAGTATGCGTCGATCTCTGCATAAATATCAACGTACGATTGGCCAATTTCTACAATATTGATCCCATCTAAAAAATCATGCAGGATGCCGGCGCGTTTGGCACCCCAATTGTTTTTAAGCGCTAACGATTTAATTTCGGCTTCGGATGCTACCGAGATGTACAAGGTTGAATTATTAGGATTAATAAAATCTACAAAGCTATCGGTGTTCCTTGCCCTTGAAATAAAAAGCAGAATATTGGTATCCAGTAATAAATTCATTACCTATCGTTGGCTATTTGTTTTAATAAGCCAACCCATTCTTCTTCGGTAAAAGGCTCTGGTTCAGGCGAATTTTTAAGCGCTTTCTTAAGTGTTTCGTTATTTTTGCCTGCTTTTATCCCAAAAGCGGTAGTTCCACCAGCGGCAATAATTTCTTCTGGAGATACGCTCTTGTGAGTCCGGGATGCGCCTTTGCCTGTTAAGTTCGTTTTCATATTTGCCTCCTTTCTATTACCAAATATACGCATATTTCAGCGTTAAAAAAATGCAGGTTTACGTTCTGGCGAGCCTGTTTGCTTTCAATTTTTCTGATTTTTTTTCCCTTCCGTCCCTTCAGGTTCTCCCAACGAGGAACCTGAGGTACGATGCCCGTTGTGTCCAATCATTCATCGCCTGGTATGCCGCCTCAGGGTCCTTTTTTAAAGAGACCCCGAGGAGACAAAAGCACCCCGACCCCGTAAGGAAGCCAAAAAAGTCTTAATTCTTGATTCTAACCTCTTGACTCTTCTTATTGGCATGTCCCCCGCCGGTAGAAGCGGGGGCCGGGCTTTTCGTTCATACTGCACAAGGCATTAGCCACAGGCCGGTACCCACTTCAATCCCTCATGCGAGAAGTTGGGGTAGTGTTTGGCCGAGCGTATCGTTTTGCTTGGAATATACACACATCATGCGCGCACCAGCAGAAGAGACATCTATTGTATTACGTTTTTATCAGCTGGTACCTGCGGAATTTTCACCCAGCTATATGAACTGCAACTTAGTTATTCCTTTAAAAGGTTTATAATTTCGATTATGTGCTGATTTCGAATTCCAGAGTCCTTAAGGCCCTTTAGATTGCTTAAAAAGATCTCCTTATATGTGGGATATCCACCATTTGTGTCAAAACTCCAATCCTTGTACTTGAGGTACAAAATCTTCGCACTTCCAATTTGATCATTCAAGAGCAAAGTATGCGCTCGGTTTACAATCGTTAACTTATTACCAGGATCGATAACATCACTGCCATTCAAATAGTATCCTGCGTCATCTGCTTTGTTTTCAAGAAGACAATACCACGCACATTTATTGTAATATATGACGAGACTTCTTTTTATCTCTGATGCTTCTTGTGGCTTAGTGTTCAAATAAGCCTTTCCTATAAGTATCAGGTTGTCAAAATGGGTCTTTTTGTCCTTGGATGACAACATGATACTAGTATCTTTTGATGTAAAATAGTTCCAATAATCGCCAAGCTTCTCTTCATTGCGTAAAAATAATTCCGAAAAATTGTCGTCACCTGCGTTGGCTTTGTAGACAACACTAAGTTCCTCGCGAGTTTTGGCGTCGTCCATGGCTAGCAATATTCGATCCTTTAGATTATTAGCTTTCTTTAATTCGCCGTCCTCAAGGAAGAACCCCAAATATATTTTCAGATCCTCAATATCATACTTATTAGTTCCTCCACTGATTTTATTCTTGTTCCCCTCGAAATAAAATCTTGCGTTCATTATTTTTGCTTTTTTGTCTTTAGGGTCTAGGATGGCGATTCTTTCGAAAACTTTTTGTGCTTCTTGATATTTTCCATTATTGTATAGCAGATCAGCATAAAAGGTATCGAATTTGACCGCGTCATTTTTGATTATTTCGCGGTTTGCAAAATCTGTAGAGATATCATTTTCATATCTTTTGTACAAGCCCTCACAGAGCAATAATTTATAACTTAAACGTTGGTTGCTGTATATATCTAATTTATTCTTTTCGTATTTGTTTAAAATAAAAATAGTATTGCGGGCATCGTCGATTGCTTTGTCAGATAGCGCCTGCAATGATTTATTTTTGTTCCACGCTTCCAATTGATATTTATTAAAAATATTTACAAAGTTTTTATCAATTGATAAGCCTTTGGTCATAAGTGCCCATTTTGCTTGGGCTTCTATGCCTTTGAAACGGAATCCAATAGGGTGATCCACTATATGAATTAAAAGAGATTGATTTGTACCATTACCTGTTGTAGGTACAATAATGTCGGTCCTGCCGTTTTGTTGAGCATTTGCTATCTGTAAAAAACGACTTTTTTCTTTATCGTTTTTTAGGTTCTCCATTCCGTAAATTTTGGCAAGGGCTTCACTACCGCTTTTAAATCCTTCGAGTGAAGAAAGCCTGAGGGGGCCTATGGCGTCCATATATTTCCCTCGTTTTACTAAAAAATCGCCATACAGTTTGTTCGCGGTGGCGATTTGCCAAGCAAGCTCTGTATCATAGTTATATATTTTGTAAATCGGATAAAATATTTTCTCTATTTGATAAAAGTCGTTCTGAACTTGCTCGTAATTGTCCGAATCTATGTCGATAGTCAGCAATTGGACATAAGCGGAGCAATATCGCACAAAGTCTTCTGAGTATTGGTTTCTCTTCTCTGTGACTTTTGAATAATCAAAGAATTGGATCGCAGATTGGAAATATTGACGCAATGCAACTGCGCTTTTTTCCGCGCCCGATTGAAGCAATGCGTTGCCATTAATTAAGTTTAATATTGCAACAATCCTTGCAATTTGAGGATATCTGCCAAACTCATCTCCAGTCGATTTTATTGCTTTTGAAATGTTATCGTTAATTAAGACAATTTCATCTTTAGTAAAACTATTATTTAAATTGCTGGCGATATCGGAATAAATCTTTCGAAGCAATAATAAGTTTGATGGTAGAACTTTTTTGTTTTTGACCGTCATTATCCACTCATTTATTGATCTTTCTAAGTGTATCTTTTGTTGCACGGGGTTAGATAAATTATAGCCATATATTTGGGCTATCGCAGTATTTAGGTCCGCTTTGATAAGGTGTAATTCGGATTGTTCGGGATCTAAGTGTAAAAAATAATCGATCTTGTTAATCGCTTTGTTTAAAGTATCAAGGGCCTCTTGATATTTTTTGACCTCAACAGCATCAAATGCTTGATATTTTGTACAGGCTGCTAGATTAACCAGAAAAATTCCACCGTTACCCGCTGTATTATCCAATGTCGAAACAAGTGCCGCTGCTTCCTTTTTATACTTTAACCTTAAATCATCGCTCAAACTTTTTGGCAGTACAACAATTAAACTATTTAGACAGGTTATTAAATTGTTTTTATAGGATAGATTCAATTTGTCAATATTTATCGCCTTGCGGGCATAATTCAAAGCCTGCTGCCTATATGAAACCGACTTTCCTACACTATCGATCTCTTCCATATAGTCGCCGAAAACATTTTCCAGCCTAGCAAGGGCATCAAAATTATCAGCGTTAGAGATATTAAAAGTTCTGATATATTCTTCAGCTTCATTTAAAAGATCTCCAACGTCATCAAGTAAACCTTTATTCATCAGGCTCCTTCCATGGGCTTCTACCGCTCTTAAATAAACATTTGTTGCGTCATCTGTAAAGCGAATGTGCTGTGCAGATAATTCGCTAAGGTTTTTTTTAGCCATGTTATAAGCCTGTGCGTATTCTTCAATAGAGGCTTTGCTTTTACCAAGATTTTGATAAGTCGCGCCAAGTTGTAGATGTGCATTGGCTATCTCTGTAGATTTATTGAGATTTGCGTTATTGGAAATATATTGCTGCGCCGGTATTAGAATTGTTAGGAGGTTGCTTTTCAACGGTGAAAAGCCTATAATACCGCCATTAGAATCGTCCTGTATCAGATCCGTAAGTTGGGTCATCCAAACTGAAAATTGCTTTAATTGCCGGTCTGAGATCGCTTTAGCTCTTTCTAAATCCGCGTGTTGTTTTTTTATTTCGAGAGTGACTTTCTTTAATTCAGCATAGGCCTCGGAATGATCGACTTTAAATTGTTTCGTTGCGATAATGGCTGTTACGACTTCAAGCAAGGCATCATCGTATTTTTGGGCTTTAATGAGGATTTTTGCTTGTTTGATAGCATCATCATAAACAGATCGTTGCGCTAAAGACTGATTAGCAACAAATAGAAAAAAAAGAGAAAATAGTACGTTTTTTATCATCGGTTAAATGCTTATTTATGTGCTTCCTCGTTTAAATCATTAATTTTTCTCTGCAACTTTTTAAAAAGAGTGTCGTTAGGGAAATTTTTCATCGTATCTAATGCGGACTGATAACTATTTATTGCATTTTGAGAAGCGTTTGCTCCATTAACATTGGCATAGGAATCGCCATAATACATCAATTCCAATGCATTTGTTATCGCTTTTAGGCGTCTTTCGTTTTTTAAACTATCAGCAAATCTCGCTTGGCTTGCCTTTAGCTTGGTTTCATTAGTGACCGAATTCAACAAGGCAAATAATACTCCTCCGAAAATTAAAGTAAATATCCCGATGACCCAAATGGTTATTTCTCTAACCTTTACCCTTCTTTTTAACTCTTTGGCATGCAATTGCCCAGCCATTAATTGACTTTCCCTATCTTTTGCCTCTTGTTCTAACTTGAGATTTTTGTCGACTTCTTGTTGTAGTACCAGTTGCTCGCGATCCTGACGTTCTTGTTCAATTTTCAGTAGTTTCTTTTTTTGTGCTACTCTATTTACAGCAGCAGCAATCGTATCATGACCGATTTCATACATAAATCTGCCACTAATATCTCTCTCCCTTTTGAGAAGCGAACTTTGCTCAAGTGCATTCAATAGCTTTTGTGTAATTTTAAATTTGCTTTTTATATAATCTCCTCCTAAAGCATTTCTGCGCTCGCCGTCGATTAATTCATTTTCGATTAAATTCTCAGCTTTTCCACGAACAGGAGGCGATAATTTATCAAGAACACTTTCATAATACTGCTGAAAAATATTTGTGATATCTCCAAGATCTTTTGCCGTGATTAGGCCATGATTTTCGTTGATCAAATTATCTTCAATATGCCGACAAATTATTTGCAAAGTAGCCGCCTCTACTTTTCCGTCCTGTACGTTTGCAATGCCATCTAAGATTTTTTTAAGTGCTTTATCGTTATAATAAAAAGTCGGAGATTTAAACACATTAGTTTGTGGTAATTTTGCAGGCTCAGTAATGGTCGACTTCGCATCGGCCAAAGATAAAGCCTCCAGTTCATAACAACATTGCAGAATCGATGGGTTTCTCGAACTCAACATATTCATCTGAGAAAGCCTATCTGCTCTGATAGCAAAAACAACTCTTAGATCTGGCTTTTGGTTAATGAAGCTGTAAAAGTCATTATCAAAGCCAGGATGACCAAAATCATCTATTATTTGTCGATATCTATCAGGCATAGTGGTGTTCAACATTTCAGACAAATACTCAGAAAATCTTAAAACCTCTTCCTTTGGATAAGTAAACAGTTCCTCAAATTGTTCAAAAAAAATAACGATACGTAGATTTGGAGTCTCTCGCCTCGTAAGCTGATTTTGTTTTATCCAATACCACAAAGAATTTTCACCCGGTACCAGGTTATAAAAAACAGACGTGACATCTAACTTTACTGGTTCGGATAGTCTCGCGATTACTTTATCAAGTGGGAATAAAGTAAATCCTTTTTCCTTTTGTGAAAAATTGTTGAATTTAATTGAAAAGTATAAGACATTATTTTTCCCTCTCAGAGTCGGAATGATTCCAGCATTGATAAGAGAACTTTTGCCATACCCGCTCTTGCTAAAAAGAACTACAGTTTGTTTTGCTTCAATGAGTTTACCCAACTCTATTACGTCTCTTTGCCTACCAAAAAAGAGTTGTTCATCATTTTCGGAGAATGGCTGACCGCCCGGGTATCGGTTTTTTAAACGATCGTGGACTTTTTCCATGTAGATTTAGTTGATTTAATTATCTCCGAAATTCTTGAAATTGATTTACTTATTTCATTTGGATAAAAATGAGCATATTCGTATTGCTTTAACTTTTTAACGGTTTCGGAAAATACGGCATCATATTCATTCCATTTATTTTTTTGGTTTTCAAGCGAGGTTGTATCCATTCCAGAACTATTCAATATTTTGTCGTCAATAATTCTCTTTTCGGTATTAACGCAAATAGTTTTTCTTGATTCCAACTTGTCGTCAAAGATCACTTTGCCTATCAAACAAGGAATCACTACTTTATTTGCTGCCTGAATCTCTTTTATTGCAATTACAAAAAGGTTATTGAACAAAGATTTTTCAGAAATCATACATATTACGACGTCTGCATCTCGCTCTTTCCAGATACGATTTTTGTTCGATTTTGTTCTATTATCAAGTCGTTCGGCGATAATCTCAATATTCATCAAGTTGGAAATATTTGTGACACTTTCAGCTGCATCACTATCGGCCTCATCAAAAAAGATTACTACGCGTTCCTTTATCTGTTGCTTCGGACTACTTTTAAGTAGGCCTTTTGACTCACAAGAATTATAGAGTTGGTCTAAAAAAGTTTCCGGAGATTTACCGATAAAAGATATTCCAAGACGATCCATTATAAAGGTTGCATTATCGACATCAGCCTTACTTGAAAGTGCATAACTTAACTCTTGGGACATCAAATTACCTCCTCCCGGAGGAGCCATTGCTTTTCTTAGTATAAGCTGCGTATGCCACCATTCAAAATGAACTCCTAAAAAAATAATGGCCCCTGCTTGAAGCAAGCAATTTTTTATTGCAACAGGTAAATCATTTGTCATAATACTTGAAAGAAACTTAAACATATTATCAAAAGTGACTATAGCTTGCCTCTTAGCGAAACTACCTAACAGATGATAAATTAAGGGATCGTCCTTGGTCGGAATTTCAGTAAAATCTTCCCTTATGCCATCCGTTTTAAAATAATTATAGCTATGTTTTAAATTCTGTTCTTCAAAAATATTGGTCAATCTCTTATCAGGCATCAAGGATATGATCAAATTAAATGGGATATTAGAAATCTTCCTTAGCGGTTCGTCCAAGGCACTTTGTTTTTCATAATACCGCGCCATCATATTTCGGAGATTGGCTTCGTTGCCATTAGTTTTTTTTAATCCGATGAGCTGTTCTTTTTCGAAAACAAAGTCTACGTGTGAACGGTAAATAAGAATACAGGATTTTTGGCAAATAAGGATACAGGATAAATGGCAAGAATGATGTAGAGAAAATGGCAAGAATGAATACATAGTTCATCTTTTGGGGGCGAGCCCCCAAAA